>JGI12048J13642_10374574_pt1 | contig 46751 bp, 42 predicted proteins | sample ElkSlonscriptome_16_FD_13642 | JGI IMG/M metagenome (IMG submission 13642)
TCGCCATCTCCGGTCTGTCGAGGACTCGCATTCATTTATGGAACAAGGATGTCACCATGCTGCCCGATCGCGAAATCCTGGGCGGCTTCTTCATGCGCTTCGTCGACGTAAACAGGGCGGATGGGGATTAAGGAACCTCTGAATAACTCTTTACGGCGCGCGTTTCAGTCGGAAAAGCCGCAGATCGTGCGCGGCTATTGTCACGACAATAGCCATAGCTACGGCCGAGACTCACCGCGCGCGAGATGCGGCTTTTTCGGCGTAAGCCTTTGGGGACCGTCCTTTGCCGGGCCTCCGACTTGTTTGAGCTCGCTTATCTGGAACACCCAATCCGGAGCCTCCCGCAATGACTCCAACCCCGCCGGCGGGCTCGCTGTCCCTGATCAAACCGATGGTGCGTTTCGCTGCGCTCAACGACTCCCTACACGGGCAACAATGATTTCGTAGGGTGCCGTTGAGCGCAGCGAAACGCACCAGCAACCTGTTCGATGAGAGGCGCCGTCGCGCCCGTGCAGAATTTATTAGAGATTCCATAAACGATTTCCGGAAAAATCGCCCCCGCCGACCACCTATCCCCTATCCTTCCAAGTACCCTCGTCTCAGAGACGACCGAACAAACAATGGAATTTCTCCACTACTCGGTGCGCCGGATCGCCGGCGGGATTCCGCTGATTCTGGGCGTGACGCTGGTCAGCTTCGTGCTGATGGTGTACTTCGGCCCGGACAAGACCTACGAGCTGCTTTCGAAAAATCCGACGGCCGAGGAAATCGCCCAGGTGCGAGCGCAGCTCGGCTACGACAGGCCGTTCTGGGTGCGCTACGGCATCTACATCAAGGAACTGGCCACGCTCGATTTCGGCTATTCCGATTCAACCGGCGAGCGCGTGACCTCCATCCTCAAGCGCACCATACCGGTCTCGCTTGCGCTGCTTGCCCCCGGGTTCGTGCTCGGCAACCTTCTCGGAATCGTGCTTGGACTGGTCGCGGCGTGGCACCGGGGCGGCTGGATCGACAAGACGATCATGGGGATTGCCGTGGTCGGCATGTCGATCAGCTTCCTGGTGGTGATCATTGCCTTCCAGGTGCTCTTCGGCGTCGTGCTCGGCTGGTTTCCGGTGCGCGGCTGGAATGTGCACGACCTCGGCAGTTATGTCCACTACGTCACCGTGCCCACGCTGGCCTCGGTATTCGTTGCGCTGGGTTACAACACGCGCTTTTTTCGCGCCGTGCTGGTCGAGGAAATGCAGCGCGATCACGTGCGCACCGCGCGCGCTTTCGGCGCCGGCGCGCTGGAGATTCTGTGGAAGAACGTACTGATGAACGCCATGATCCCGATCTGCACGCGAATCATGTTCTCGATCCCGCTGGTGGTGGTTTCCGGCAGCCTGCTGATCGAAAGCTACTTTGGCATTCCGGGCGTGGGCAAGGTGACCTACGACGCGATCACCTCAGGCGATCAGCCGATTTTGAAGGCCGTGGTCGGCCTGACCGCAGTGCTTTTCGTACTGATCCTGATTGCCAACGATGTTGTCTACCGGGCAGTCGACCCCAGAGTCGACTTGACCGGAGCCGCGCCAAAATGAGGCTGCCGAAAAAATGAATCTGCCCATCGAGGATCCGAACCCGGGTATCGACTCGGGCCTGCAGCCGATCGGGCGACCCTCAGACGAATTGCCATGGGGCCGAACCTGGTCGCGTTTCACCAACGACCGCACGGCCATGGCCGGATTTTTTATTGTCATTGCGTTTTTCGTTGTCGCGCTGGGCGTATGGCTTGGCGTATGGGGCGGCCACTGGGCCGAGACGACAGCGGCGCAGTGGGGTCCGCCGTCGACCGAACACTGGCTAGGCACCACCATCCTGGGCCAGGACATTCTTGCCCGGGCGGTCTTTTCCACCCGAACCGCCTTCGAGATCGGGCTGGTCGTGGCCGTTGCCTCGACGCTGCTCGGCGCGCTGTTCGGCGCGCTTTCCGGCTACTTCGCCCAGACCGCAATCGACGGCGTCGTCTTGTGGCTCAAAGGCGTTCTGGACTCGATTCCGTTCTACCTTTTCGTTGCCGCCGTTGCGTTCGCGCTGGACGGCAATCCCTTCGCAATGCACATCGCGATGATCGCGACCTTCTGGACGACCACCGCCCGCGTGGTGCGCGGTGAAGTGATCAAGCTCAAGAACCTCGAGTTCGTCGAAGCCGCCCGGTCCATTGGTCTGCATCCGCTCACCATCATCTTTCGACATATCGTGCCGAACACGTTTCACATCCTTCTTGTACAGGCCACGATCGTGTTCGTCGCGGCGATCAAATCCGAAGTCATACTCAGCTTTCTGGGCCTCGGCGTCCAGGACAGCATCAGTTGGGGCCTGATGATTGCCGAGTCGACCACGGAGGTGCTTGCCGGGCACTACATGAATTTCGTCGCCGCCTCCGGCTTCATGTTCGCGCTGGTCATGGGCGTCAACCTGTGTTCGGACGGCCTCCAGGACGCGCTGGATCCGAAGCGCCCGATTCGATGAGCGAAGCGTTGCTCGAAGTCGATCATCTGAGCGTTGACTTCTCAACAGACGCCGGCCGGGTGCGCCCCGTAGACGACGTATCGTTCTCGATCCGACCGGGCAGGACGCTGGGCATCGTGGGCGAATCGGGCTGCGGCAAGTCGATCACCGGCCTGGCCCTGATGGGCTTGCTCCCACAGCCGGCCGGGTGCGTTGTTTCAGGCTCGGTGCGACTGGCCGGGGCCGAGCTCACCGCAATGACCGAACGCGAACTCCGCGGCCTGCGCGGCGCCGAGATGGCGATGATCTTCCAGGACCCGACGACCGCGCTGAACCCTGTGTACACCGTCGGCGCGCAGATTACCGCCGTGCTGCGCCGGCACGAACGGCTTTCACGGCGCTCGGCGCGCAAAAGCGCAATCGACATGCTTGCTCAGGTCGGCATTCCAGCCCCGGACAGGCGTATCGACGACTACCCGCACGCGCTCTCCGGCGGCATGCGTCAGCGCGCCATGATTGCGATGGCCCTGGCGTGCCGGCCGAAGCTGCTGATCGCCGACGAGCCGACCACCGCGCTGGACGTGACCACCCAGGCCGAGGTCCTGAGGCAAATCAAACGGCTGCAGCAGGAACTGGGCACAGCGGTCATCCTGATCACACACAATATGGGTGTTGTGGCCGAGACCTGCGACGAGGCACTGGTGATGTATTGCGGCCAAATGATCGAGCAAGCGCCGACCGGCTCGCTTTTCGAAGCGCCCAGGCATCGTTATACCCAGGCGCTGATCGCCACGATCCCAAGGATCAGGCAAAAAAAACTGGACCGGCTGCCGGTCGTTCCCGGCAAAGTGCCCGATCTGGCCGAACTGCCGCCCGGCTGCCGCTTCGCTCCGCGCTGCACTTTCGCTGACGAAATTTGTTCGACAGCGCAGCCGGCGCTCGAATCCATGGGCTCGTCTCGTGCGGCCTGCTTTCACCCGGCCGGCGTTGACCCGGCCGACGGCAACGCGCCGCCGCAAACGTGAACACACCGCTGCTCCAAGTGAACAACCTGACGCGCCATTTCCGGATGCGCACCGGCCTGCTGCGCCGATCCACCGAGGTGCTGCGCGCGGTCGATGGCGTCTCGTTCGAGGTCGGTCGCGGCAGGACATTCGCGCTTGTGGGCGAATCCGGATGCGGCAAGTCAACGCTGGGCCGCACGATTCTTCGACTGCATGAACCCACCGCCGGTCGCGTGATGCTCGATGGTGTCGACATCACCGCGCTGGGGCCGGCCGCGCTCAAGCGACAGCGAAAACACATGCAGATGATCTTCCAGGATCCGCATGCCTCGCTTTCGCCGCGCCGAACCGTCGGCCGGATTCTGGACGAACCGCTGGCGTTGCACGGTTACGGCACTAAGGATCGGCGCAGGCAACGGGTGCTGGAGCTGCTCGATATTGTCGGGCTGGCGTCGGCAACGCGCCATCGTTATCCGCACGAATTCTCCGGCGGCCAGCGTCAGCGCATCGGCATCGCCCGCGCGTTGGCGGTGGAGCCGAAACTGATCGTCGCCGACGAGGCCGTCTCGGCTCTGGATGTCTCCGTTCAGTCGCAGATTCTTAACCTGTTGGGCGAACTTCAATCCGAATTCGGCCTGAGTTTCGTGTTCATCTCGCACGATCTGGCCGTGGTGCAGCACATCAGCCACGTCGTCGGCGTGATGTACCTGGGCAAGCTGGTCGAAACCGCGCCGGTCGATCGCATCTACGACGCGCCGGCGCATCCGTATACCCGGGCGCTGCTCGATGCGGTTCCGGTCGCCGAGCCCGGCCGTCGCGACAAGCGGCTGGTGCTGACCGGCGAGGTGCCCTCTCCGCTGACACCACCGCCGGGCTGTCCGTTTCATACCCGCTGCCCGCTGGCCATGTCGGTCTGTCGTAGTCGCGTCCCGCGTACAATCGAGATTGGACAGCACGGGCGACCGCACCAGGTCTCCTGCCATCTGCATGATCCGGAGATTGGGCATTGAACATGAAATTCTTCAGGCGCGCCAGACCGATTTTCCTGCTGGTGGCGACGTGTGCGCTATGTGCATGCGCAACGGGTGCGCGGGAAATCCGCCTCGAGCCGCCGTCGCTACAGGTCGAAAGCCTGCGTATCGAAAACGGTACGGTTCACTTCAGGCTGCTGGTGCACAACCGCAATGACCATGTTCTTTACCTGTCCGAAGCCGGCGTTGCGATGCGCGTGGACGGGACCGGACTTTTCGATGCCGCCTGGCGGGTCGATCTTGACATGGGCCCGCGCGGCCGCGAGTTGGTCAGCCTTGACGCAGCCGCCAGGCCGGCGGGCGTGGACATCCTCGCAGCAATTGAACAATCCGGTCGAAGCAGCGTGCCGTTCGAACTATCCAGCGAAATCGTGATCGAGGGCCAGCGAGACGCCGAGATCAGTCAGCAGGGTTTCCTGCATCCCGTGCCCGGGCAGCCCGGGGTGTTTCGCTGATTCGGCCGCGTTCGGAGTAGCTGGCGGCTCGGCGCGGAAAAGACGCCACGCAAAACCGGCCTGACCGCGCAACCGGACGGCGGACTCCCGCAAAATCGAGCGTGAGATTGGGCATCAAAACACGCGTAGGTGCACCGGGAGGGCAATTTGTTTATGCTATTGCTTTGATTCTGAATCAGCCGGATCGCGGGCAGGGATAAACGCACCGGCCCGATTCAGCCTTGCAAACGCTCCCGGGAACCGAATTATGACCATGCGCATCGTACTGGACCTGTCCGAGAAAGATCTCAAACATTTCCGCAAGCTGGCCCAGAAGGCCATGGATGCCTCGCAGAAGGCGTCGCCCCAGCAGATTATCGACGGGGCTCATGCACTTCTCAAGGAAGTCGAAGAGAGCGATGCCTCGGACTTCATTCGCGAACGCCTCAATCAGATCAAGGTGCTCACCGACATGCTCGCCGACGAAGGCTGGGGCATGCAGGAAGTCGGGCGCAAGCGCGTCCTGACCGCGCTGGCCTATTTCAACCAGCCCGAGGATCTGATTCCCGACCACCTGCCCGGCATCGGGTTTCTCGACGACGCGATCATGGTCGAGTTGCTGAGCCGCGAACTCAAGCCCGAAATCGATGCCTACGTGGATTTCGTGCAATATCGCGAAACCGAAGCGCGCCGTCTCGGCAAGGATCCGGAAGAACTCAACCGCAGCGATTTCCTTGAGGCGCGCGAAAAAGCGTTGCTGTCGCGCATGCGACGACGACGGCGGACGGGCCGCAGCGGCGGCGGCAAGACCAAGTCACCGTTCTCGCTGTTCTGATTCTGTCGCCGCGGAGCACTCAGCCGCCTGTCTGATCGACAAGACTGCCGGCGACACCGGCCGGCAGTTCCATCTCCACGTGCGGAATGCCGTCTTCCTCGTACGGCGCAGAATCGGTGACAAAACCCAGGTCTCCGTAAAAGCGCTGCAGATGGCACTGCGCCGAAATCCGGACCGGAGAACCGGGGAACCGTGAATTCACCACACCGATGGCGCGGCGCATCAATTCGCGCCCGAGCCCACTGCGGCGACAATCCATCGCGGTCAGCACGCGACCGATCGAAGGCTGCCGGAAGCGGGTACCGGGCGGCAGGATTCTTGCGTACGCCGCAATCCGATCGCGGCCATGCCAGGCCACCAGGTGGAATCCGGCGTCATCGAGCCCGTCGAGGTCCTGGTAAGGACAGTCCTGTTCGACCACAAATACGTCCACGCGCGCGGTAAGCACTGCATACAATTGCGCCACGTCGAACTGGTCGAATTCATACAGACCCCATTGCGGCGAAGCCGGGCTCACACCGTCCGACGCCGGGGGCGATTGTTCGCGACTCATGTTCGCTGAATTTCCGCATTATCGAATGACAAGTCTTGATCTCCAGGATACCGAATGGATGACGCAAACCATCATATCCGGCTCGTTGCCGGTTTTGAGATCCGACGGCCGGCCCGCGATTCCCGTTTCGTGCTCGAACGCGAGGAAAGCGAGCGCCTTGGCGGGCTGATCGCGGAAGACCTCGCGCATTGCGTGCCCGAAGTCATGCGGGGCCACCTGGTTACCGGGCCGGCGTTGCTCGAACCCGGACAGATCATCAGCCCGGATCATGCGCCTTGGCAAACCATGGCGCGGGTCGCCGGCCTGGGAAAGAATACGGAGACTGTGCCTGAGGCGGGGGTCACGTCGCTGGGTGCCGAAAAGGAGCGGCTGGCGCATGCCCCGCTGATGCCCTACTGGTCACCGCCGCGCGGCCTGTTCGTTTGTCTGCCCATCATCCTGGCAGCCCGTTTCGAAGACTCCGCGTCGCTGAGCTCGACGCTGGAACAGAAACTGTTCGAGACCGGCGGCCTGCGTCCGCCCGCGATGGGCACGCTGGCCGAAATTACCGGCCTGGACCCGGTCCATGGACAGTTGATGACCCGCGCCGACCTGATGGCCCTGCTCAAGGTTCAGCTTGCCGGTGCCGGCCTGGATCCGTTCTGGCCGCCGGTGGAACATGCGCTGCTCGAACCGCGACAGAACGCAAGCCTGGAGCTGCCCGGCGGGCTGCAGGCGGAATGGAGCGTGGCCTCCGCTGGCTGGGAACTGCAGTTCCTGCCGCTTCATCTGGCCGGACCGCAGGCCGGCGAATATACGCTGCGGCTGCGCTCGCTGCGCCAGACCATTGCGCTTCTGGAGTCGCACCTGGTCCCCTGGCGCGCCACCAGCTGCTACGACGACGTGGTAATCGAACCGCAGAGCCGCTGGGCGCATTGCGATCTGGGGCCGTCGGAATGCACGAGCCGGGGCTGGATGATCGAACACGAAGATGTTGGACTGGTGGCCTTCACCGCAGTGGTCGATGGACGATACCGGGCGTGGTATCCCCTGGATTCAGGGGCGCTGGACGATATCAGGCAGGCGTTGCACGCATCCGGGATAGCCGGATTCGAGCGGTCGCAAGACATGCGGCTGCTGCAACCCCGCCATGAGCGCTCCACAAATTGGGCACAATGAGCGTTGAACGGATCGCTTGACGGAGATTGATTGATGAAAATCCTGATTCTCGGTGGCTCGGGATTCGTCGGCAGCCATCTGGTGCGCCGCTTGAGCCGGAACGGCCATTCGATCACCGTGGCAAGCCGTTATCCGAACGCCGCCCGTCATCTGGCGATCGTGCCGCGGGTGAGCATCCGCGTGTTCGATCCCTACGACCTGGAACGCCTGTGCGACGAACTGGCCGGCCATGACGTACTGATCAACCTGGTCGGGATTCTGAATGAGTCCGGCCGCGACGGCTCGGGCTTCCGCAAGGCCCACGTCGAACTCGTCGCGACTGCCATAGAGGCCTGCGAAAAAACCGGAACTTCGCGCATGCTGCAGATGAGCGCGCTCAACGCCGGTCGCGGCGAGAGCCATTACCTGCGCACCCGCGGCGAAGGCGAGCGGCGGATTAGAGCATCCCGGCTCGATTGGACGATCTTTAGACCGTCGACCATCTTTGGCCCGGACGACAGCTTTCTGAACCGGTTTGCCGGCCTGCTCGCGATTTCGCCGGTGCTGCCGCTGGCGCGTGCGGGGTCAGAATTTGCTCCTGTATACGTCGGCGACGTGGTCGAGGCTTTTGTCCGGGTGCTGGAAGATCGCAAGTGCATCGGCGAGATCTGTGAGTTGTGCGGTGCCGAGACCTGGACCCTGCGCGAAATCGTCGAATGGATCGCGCATCAGCGCGGCATGCGGCGGTGGATCATCGGGCTGCCCGACAGCCTGGGTCGGCTACAGGGCCGCGTCTTCGACTTTGTGCCCGGCAAACCCTTCTCGTCTGACAATTTCAAGTCTCTGCTGCTAGACAGCGTATGTAGCAACAAGGGTTTCGACCGCCTCGGAATCACGCCCTGGCCAATGAGCGAGAAAGCACCTGAGTGGCTGACGGAGGACCACCAGAGGCGCCTGCGGCGTCTGCGCGAGCGAAGGGGGGATTAGACGTGGTGCAGTCTATTCTGCTGATTTCGCGTTTGAGCTGCGTCACATGCCGGTAATACCGGACTGGGCCCGGGATCCGCGGCTGTCGGACCTGGACGCCTATCGGGTCGGCGGCGCGATTCGCGACGAACTGCTCGGCCTGACGCCCACCGAACACGACTTTGTCATCGTCGGCGCCTCGCCCGAGCAGATGCGCGAACGGAGTTTCCGCCCGGTCGGCCGCGATTTCCCGGTGTTCCTGCACCCCGACACCCACGAGGAATTCGCCCTGGCCAGGACCGAGCGCAAGTCAGGCCCCGGCTATCGTGGTTTCGAATTCCACACTGGCCCCGAGGTGTCACTGGCCGACGACCTGGCGCGTCGGGACCTGACCATCAACGCCATTGCCGAGGACCGAGCGGGCGTCCTTATCGATCCGTTCGGCGGGCGCGGCGATCTCGATTGCAAAACCCTGCGGCACGTATCGGAAGCGTTCGTCGAGGACCCCGTTCGGCTTCTGCGTCTGGCCCGGTTCGCGACCCGGTTAGAAGACTTTGAAATCGCGCCGGCTACCCTGACACTATGCCGGAAGCTGGTCGCCTCGGGAGAAGTCGACCACCTGGTGCCCGAGCGGGTATGGCAGGAAATGTCGCGCGCGCTGATGCATGCCCGGCCGTCGCGTTTTTTCCAGGTGCTGCGCGAAACCGGCGCGCTGGCGCGAATCCTGCCCGAGCTGGACGCGCTGTGGGGCGTGCCGCAGGTGCCGGCGTATCATCCCGAAATCGATACCGGCGAACACGTGATGCTGGTACTCGACGAAGCCGCGCGCATGCAGGCTGGTCTGGACGTTCGGTTCGCCTGCCTCGTCCACGACCTGGGGAAAGCGCTTACGCCGGCCGAGTCCTTGCCGAAACATCATGGCCACGAAAAAGCCGGACTTGGGCCGGTCGAAGACGTCTGCCGGCGTTTGAAGGTGCCGAACGAAACCCGCGAGCTCGCGCTGCTGGTGTGCGAGTTTCACCTTGTCTGCCACCGCGCCGCGGAGCTGAATCCAGGCACCGTAATGCGTCTCCTGAAACGCAGCGACGCGCTGCGCAGACCCGAACGATTCGAGTACTTCCTGCAGGCGTGCGAGGCCGACAAGCGTGGGCGCAAGGGCCGCGCGGACCAGTCCTACCCGGCCGCCGATCTGCTTCGCCGGGCACGCGCCGCGGCGGCCGGGACAACAACTGCACCCTTGCGCCAACAGGGTCTGACCGGCAAGGCCCTGGGCGAAGCATTGGAGCGGGCACGGATCAGGGCCATCGCGACGGTAATGAACGAATCCTGATCAGCTGGCGGCAACATCGAGCTGAAAGCGACAGGCCTCGGGAGCAGCCGGTCGCTGAATAAGATAGCCCTGTGCCAGATCGCAGCCCTTTTCGACAAGAAACGCCAGTTGTTCAGCCGATTCCACACCTTCGGCAACCACCTCCAGTCCCAGCCGGTGGCCCAGCAGGATCATGGCCGCCACAAGTTCACGGGGGCGTTCGTCATGCGACACCCCCTTGAGGAACGCCTGGTCGAGCTTGATTCGATCGACCGGCAGTTTGATCAGGTTGGCCAGACTGCTGTAGCCGGTTCCAAAGTCGTCAAGGGCGACGCGAATGCCGGCGGCGTGCAGCGCTTCGATCTGGCGGACGGCATGCGCCAGGTCGCGCAAAGCCGTGTTTTCGGTAATCTCCAGATCAAGCTGACTGGGCGACACACCGTATTTCGCACAGGCATCGACAGCTTCTTCCACCAGGTCGTCGTGCTGGAACCTGCGTGCGCTGACGTTCACAGCGACCTTAAGGCCGGACATGCCCTGTCGGTCCCAGCGAGCAAGCTGGGCCAGCGCCGACGTCAGGACGAACGATTCAAGCGCATCCAGGATACCGATGCCGGCCGCCTGGTCGAGGAACACAGACGGTTCCAGCACGCCGTGGACCGGATGACGCCAGCGAAGCAAGGCTTCGAAGCCCACCAGGCGATGCTCGCCGACCGCCACGATGGGCTGGTAATAGACCTCGAACTGATTCTCCGCGAGACCGCGCCGCAATTCGCTCTCGAAGCGCAGTGCGGCCTCGACGTCTCCGTGCTCGCGCTGCTCGATCTGCTGGAACAACGTCACGTCGCGCCCGATCTGTGCGGCCTGCACCAGCGCATGCTGGCTATGCTGCAGCAGTAACTGCGGCTCGCCCGCGTCATCCGGATAGACGCTGACACCCGCGCAGAACGTGACGAAAATTTCCTGACCATCGATCTCCAGCGGACGGATCGCGCTGCCCAGCAGGCGTCGCGTCCAGTCGCAGATCTGCTCGGTGTCGTCGAGTGTCGAACGAACAACCACGAGGTCACGATCACTGACACGGCCAAGCGCGCAGCGCTGACCGATCGTTTGAAGGATGCGCTCCGAAATCTCACGGACGATACGTTCGGTCTGTTGCCAGCCCAGTGCCCGACTCAGCATCGTGAAGCGAATGATCCCGAGCGATACGACTGCGACGCGTCGGATACCTGGACGGCCGCTTTTCTCTTCGCTCGACTTAGCGCTCGTCTCGACATTCGTTTCGGCAATCTTTTCGGCAATCTTCTCGATCAGCTTCTGCCGATTCGGCAGGCCGGTGGCCGGGTCGTGCAGGCGCGCATGCTCCAACTCCGAATGTGCCCGGCGGGTGCGCTGCTGCTGAAGCTCCAGCAGCCAGACCACAATGCCCAGCGCGATGATCGACTGGAACAGGAAATCGATCAGTCCGACGTAGCTGAAATAAAACGGTGGCATATACCCGGCGCTGGTCACCAGATTGATGCCTACCACGTGCAGCATCTGCAGCCCGAACAGGCCGAATCCAATCGCGCCGATCCGCGCGCCCACCAGCGCAGTGCGGCGCTGGGCGCGCCAGAGCAGCACGCCGGCGCCCAGAAACGCCAACCCCGTCAGCAGATATCTGAGTTCCACACGGACCAGGTTTCGCAAGTCCGCGCTGTCGGTATCGAACGATCCTATCGTCGCCGACACGACGCCAAGGATGGCAGCACCGCCTACCCAGGCCAGTTCAACCCGGCGCCGGACGACCTTCTGCCGGGTCGCTTCCCAGGTTCCGATCATGAGCCAGACCACGTGCGGATATGCGGCGCCCAGCGAGACACAGGAACACAGAAAGCGCGCAATTTGATATTCCGGCCCGGCCCAGTAGAACGCCAGTGCCGCAGCCGATGTTCCGAGATAAATCGCGAGCGCCAGCGAACTGGACGCCCAGTGATGCAAAAACGCATGCGGGAAGCTTCTGAAGAAGTACAGGAGCAAGCCGGCCAGCACCATCGCGGCCGCACTTTGCATGATCTGTATGGCGATCACGATTTCTGCCGGATGAAGATCCATTTCCGGAAGACTCGGCTGTTGTAAAGATTCGAGCATACACCGACAGAACCCTACGGTCATCACTCGGCTTACTTGCTTGTATGCCGGGTTGATAACACAACCAGAAGTATTAGTAATAAACCCCTGATTGAATCACCATCGGTGCGACGGGGTACACTCGACCCCGAATCAACTCCCGCGGCCGGAATCGCGGAAATCGAGCCGCAGCCAGAACGCGGTGCCGAGCGCCCGGTAGGTGCCCAGGTCGGTATTGGCCTCGTCGGCATTGGCAAAGAAGGGCGGCTCGATGTCGGTCAGATTTTCAATGCCGGCCGACACCCGCCAGCGCGCATCCGGATTCCACTCGACGACCACGTCGTGATAAACAACCGGACCGGCGCGGTTGACGGTGCCGGGAAACACCTCGTCGCCGCGCTCGCGTACCACGTCGATCCAGTGCGCCTGGTAACCGAGCTGCCAATCTCCGCGCGTCCAGTCCAACCGGTACTGCGCGCGCCAGGCGGGAATGGCGCCGAAATTGTCCTGATCGAAGCCGCCGGCGCCGAACAGCGGCTCGGCACCGCCGAAGGCCACGAGCTCCCGGTCAATGACGTGGCTGATCATCAAGCGGTGGTCGAACGTTGAGGTTTCAGCGGGCACCCGCCAATCGAGTGCCAGGTCGATCCCTCTGGCGGTCTCGCGCGCAATGTTCTGCAGACGGGCTTCTACGGTGGTTATGGCGCCGCCTTCGTCGCGCTGTATCGCGTTACAGAAGGTCGCCGCGCCGGTATCCAGGCACTGATCGAGGATGGTGTTCGCACCAAGCGCACCGATGCCATCGGTGATTTCTATGTCGTAGTAATCAAGCGCCAGATTGAAGCCAGGCAGCATCGGAGGTTGCAAGCTCAGGCCAAGCGTCAGAATGTCCGAGCGCTCGGGCGAAAGCGACGGATTGCCGCCGGCGAGTTCGGGCGTCTCCTCGCCGGTCTGGGCGAAACTGCCGTCGGACGGTACGCCCTGGTCGACGCAGCGCTGGATTTCGACCGGATCGAGAATGGCGAAGTCGCTGCACGGATCCATCACGATCGGATTGGACTGGCTTTGCGCACCGAACAGTTCGCCCACGTTGGGCGCGCGGAAGGCTTCTGACCAGGCGCCGCGAAAGCTCAGCGCTTCGAACGGCTGCCAGCCTAGGCCGGCTTCGAAGATCGACTCGGTACCGAAGTTCGAGAAATCCACCAGGCGCGCGCCAAGGTCCAGGTCCATGCTGCGGGCCAGCGGCATTCCAGCGAGCAGCGGGACGCCGAACTCGACGTACACCTCGCGGCTGTCGAACTTGCCGCGCGTAGTGTCGCGCGCGTTACCGGTCGTATTGCCCGCCCGGGTCTGCGGATCGGGCCGATCGACACCGCGTTCTTCGCGCCACTCGAAACCGGTGGCCGCAGCCACCGGTCCGGCAGGCGCCATGAACAGGTCGCCAGTGATATTGAAATCGAATACCGTTTGCTCATTGAAGCCTGAATCGTCGAGGTCTGTAGCGACGAAACCGAGCATGTCGGGCGTAATGCTGCCGGGGCCGCCGAACAGGTTCAGAGGCACGCAGCCGCCCACAGGCGCATCGGGCGTGCCGCAAGTCGCACGCCCCGAAGCATCGCGGAACGACGGCCCCAGGGCCGCGCGCAGCCGATCGTCGAGAAGGTCGCCGGTCTTGCGCTGATCGGTTTCGTTGCGCCCATGGATGATCGCTGCATCCCAGAACCAGACTCCCGCCTGACCGTCCGCGCCAAGCACGAGGCGCCAGGCCTGGTTGTCCTGAGTGAACGTGCGCGGTCCTGCCTCGACCAGCCGGCGCCGCACGTCGATCAAGGTCTCGTCGAAAGGGTTGAACAGGTTGTCCGCATCGACCACGACGCCTTGCTCGCGCGTGGTGAAAAACGGCAGCGGCGCAAGCTGCTGACTGGACTGACGTCGATGCACGAACGCGTCGGCAGTGATCCGAAGCGCGGGCGAAAATCGAAAATGGCCTCGACCGAATGCGGTCATACGCTCCGAGGCCTGCAGCAGATCCTCAAACGGGTTGAAATTGAAACGATCGGTATCGGGGCCCGAGTTGATGAACGGCCGAAAGTCAGCCGGCGTCGTACCTTCTCGTGCGTCGATAAGCGTCAACCGACCGAGGGAAGTCCTGAACTGCCCCGAAGGCGGCGCAGACGATCCGTCGAACACGATCCGATTTTCGGGGCCTGCGAAGGAGAGCCGCTGGCGAGAAAAGCCCCGGTCGCCCTTGCTCACCGCCGGCTGGTCGGTGTAGTCGATGCCTGCAACAAAGCCGCCGTGGTTGAAGCTGCGGCCGCCGAGCACACTGAAAGTAAATGTCTCAGCGTCGGCCCGGCTGGTCACTCGAGCCTGGGCGGATAATTCAACGCCTTCGAGCTCATCGCGCGTAATGATGTTGATCACGCCGGCAAGCGCATCGGCGCCGTACTCGACCGAGGCGCCCGACTTGAAGACTTCGATGCGTTCGACCATCGCGATCGGAATCATTCCGAGATCCACAACCCCGCTCGCGCCGTTGCCGCCGGGCACGAACCTGCGGCCGTTGACCAGCACCAGCGTCCGCTCGGGTCCCAGACCGCGCAACTCGACCGTTTCGATTCCGCGCGACAGTCCACCGCCTTCGCCTCGCTGGCTGGTCTGGGTGCTCAGCGGTGAGCCGCTGGTGAACGTCAGTTGCTGTAGAAAATCGCCGAGCCGCTGCTCGCCGCTGGTCACCAACTCGTCACGCGAGATCAGCGTCAACGGCCAGGCCTGTGCGCCGAAGAACCCGCGCAGGCGCGAGCCGGTCACGGCTACGGGCGCGAGCTCACGGGCAGTTTCTCCCGTAGATTCTTCGGTATTTCCCCCGACAACGTCCCGATACTCTTCTCGCTCATCCGGCGCCTGGGACAGGCCCGCCGACGGCGCCGCAAGCAAAAAAAGTATCGCCCCGGCCACTGCACCGGCATGAAAGTTCTTCAAATCCATCATCCTGAATCAATGCCGGAAATGGCGCCGCCCGGTGAATACCATGGCAATGGCGTGCCGATTGGCAGCTTCGATCACCTCGCCGTCTCGCTTCGAGCCTCCGGGCTGGATCACGGCCCGGATACCGGCAGCGGCTGCGGTTTCGACCCCGTCGGCGAACGGGAAGAACGCATCCGAAGCCATGCAGGCGCCGGCCAGGTCGAGTTTCTGGTCGGCCGCTTTCAGCACCGCGATGCGCGATGCGTCGACGCGACTCATCTGTCCTGCGCCGATCCCAAGCGTGGCACCGTCGCGGGCCAGCACAATGGCGTTGGACCGCACCATCGCCACGCAAGCCCAGGCGAACTCCAGATCGCACCATTCTCCGTTGTCGGGGCCACGTTCGGTAACGACATCAAAGCCTTCGCGCCCGGGCAGCAGCGAGTCCGGCGTCTGGGCCAGCCAGCCGCCATCGATTCGACGCAGACTGTAACCGGCGGCACCGGACGGTTTTCGGGCAGGCAGCGGTGCAATCAGGCGCAGGTTTTTCTTGCCGGCCAGCGTCTGGCGCGCACCGTCGTCAAAATCCGGTGCGATTATCACCTCGACGAACTGGCCGGCGACTGCTTCGGCGGTCTTTGCGTCCAGCGGCCGGTTGAATGCCACGATCCCGCCAAACGCTGAAGTCGGATCGCAGGCCAGCGCCTTGCGATAAGCCTGTTGCAGCGAATCGGCCCGGGCGGCGCCGCACGGATTGGTATGTTTGATGATGCAGCATGCAGGCGTATCGCCCAGCGAGCAAACCCCGGTCCACGCGGCATCGGCGTCAAGCAGGTTATTGTAAGAAAGCGGTTTGCCCTGCAGCGGTTCGGCGCCGGCAAGCCCGGCAGGCAGCGCGTCTCGCTCGGCATACAGCCCCGCCGGCTGATGCGGATTTTCGCCGTATCGCAAGGTCTGAACCCGGTCTAGGGCCAGATTGAATCTGGACGGCAGGGGATCGTTCGTGCCGTGCTCTGAAAGCCACTGGCAGATCTGTCCGTCGTAATTCGAAGTGTGCGCGAAAGCGCGCGCGGCCAGCGCCAGACGGTCACTGCGATCCGGCGCAGCCGGCAGGCTTTCGATTACCGCGTCGTAGTCACCCGGATCGCAGATCACGGTGACCCGTTCATGATTCTTGGCCGCCGCACGCAGCATCGCCGGGCCACCGATATCGATATTCTCGATGGCATCGGCCAGCGAGCAATCCGGACGCTCGACGGTTTCGACGAACGGATACAGGTTGACCACGACCAGGTCGATCGGGGGCATGTCGTGCTCCCGGGTCGCGTCGTCGTCGATGCCATCGCGCGCCAGAATGCCGGCATGCACCCGGGGATGAAGCGTCTTGACGCGCCCACCCATGATCTCGGGAAACCCGGTGAAATCGGCAACCTCGACGACCGGAATACCGGCCTCGCGCAGGACACGCGCCGAGCCGCCGGTCGACAGGATTTCCACACCGTGCTCTGTCAGAGCGCGACCCAGCCCGACCAGGTCGCGCTTGTCCGAAACGCTGACCAGCGCTCGGCGAATACGTGCCGAAGGTGGACTCATAGCCCGTAGCGACGGATTCGGTTGCGCAAGGTCGAACGCGTCATGCCCAGGATCGCGGCAGCCCGCGACTGATTGCCGGCGGTGTGGTTCATGACTGTCGCAATCAAGGGGGCTTCGACCTCGCGCAGGATTCGCTCATGGAGATTGTCCGGGGGCGTGTTTCCCATGTCTTCCAGGTATTGCGCCACAGCGCGCGAGACAACATCCTTCAGGCAGGTGTTGGGCGCTTCGGTGTCCAGATCGGGCATTGCGTGAACCAAAAAATTGACCGAAACCGGGACTGAGTCGACAAGTCACGTCGGCCCGGATAGAAATCTACGAGATGAGAATTTAGCACATGCCGGCGGTCTGACCGGGCCGGATTCGGGGTCTTGAATGATATTCGGCGGCAACGATCATCAATTATGAAACGACATGCTGAAACCGGTCGGCGTTGACGACTCGACCGTCATTTCCAGCACCACCGGCAGTCTGAGGTCAGGGGCAAAACCTCTTTGCAGATCCGCATCTTCCGCGAGGTAGTCGGCCGGCTCGATACGCCGGCGGCCTATCGTCTGCTGACTGGCATCGAACAGCTTCAATTCAATACTCGGCCAGGGGACCGGACGCGCCGAACGATTGACCAGTACTGCGCTGATCACCAATGCATCGTCTAGCGACGGGTGAGCGTGCATGTCGCGCGAAACCACCTGAACTGCGTGCGCTACCGCGACAGGTTCGTCTGGGCCAAACCCCAGCACTGCCAAATCCAGCCGCCAACGCTCCGGCCCCGCAAACTGCAGCGCCAGCGCCGCCGCCAGCAGCACGGCCAGGGCCGGCCACAGCAAGCGCATCCCGGCCGATGCGGGTTCAGGCTCGAGGTCGAGTCGCAGGATCGGCCCCCGTCTGTCGGACGTGTCGTTGGCCATCTCGCCGGAAATTTCTGCCGCCTTGTCGTCCGAACCGGGCTGTGTGGGCGAAACAACGATCTGCTCCTGCCGGACGATCGGCTGAAGCATGGGCGGCATACCGCTGGCCGAAATCGGCTCTACGGATCCGTCGGGGTAGCCTGGATAAAGCTGCGCGAGCGCGTTCAGCGTCTGGCCGCAACTACCGCAGCGGACCATGCCTCCGGCGTGGCCCAGTGCCTCATAGCCCACAGGCAGGACGGCACGGCAGTGCTCGCAGCGGGTAAATACTCGGCTCGTGGGGGCGTCTGGATGCTTTGGCGGCATCGAATGGAAACTAACCAGAGCCGGTCAAGCTGCGAAATCGTTGAAGTTCGGCCGCCAATTCGTCGTCCAGCGCGGCGAGGCGATCGTCGATGTCGTCCAGGCGATCACTCAATTCGCGTACTCCGGCACGCGCCTCGGAAATCCGCTCTATGAGGTGCTCGGGCACCGGCCTGGCGCGACGTTCGAACCCGGCCGCTTGTTCGACCGCGTCGGCAAAGCGCCGGCGGCTCTGGTCGATCAGGGATTCGACCGATTCACGCTCGGACATGACCGTTTCATGTCGACTGGCAATCGTTCGGCGCACATCGTCTTCTGTGGGATAGGCCGCGAGAAACAACCGGTCGCGCTGGGCCTGGATTCGCCTCCGTTGGGCCTCTTGGCGCTGCTGTTCCTGTTCAGCACGCAGGATTTCGAGTTCTTCGGCCGTCTTGACGCGCTCTGCAATCAATCCGTCACCCGTCAGGCGGTCGTGGGCCCTGCCGGCTTGCTGGGGAGGCAGGGTCTGGCTGTAGTGCACGTCGCCGTTTTCGTCGATCCATTTATAGACGCTCTGGGCATTGGCGACCGGGGCCGCCACCAGAAAAACAACAAGAATGAAGATCGAACGAGTGGTCATACTGATGCAATCAGAAGTATTGTCCAGTCACGCTCCGTAGCGCGTGCGATATTGAAGCATAGCAGACAGCAATTCCGGACTCGCCTGGTCTTGCTTCAGCGCCGCGATCAAGTCGTCGAGGTTTGCCACCGACACCACCCGAACGCCGCTATCCGTAACGTCTGACCGTGCCGAAGCATTTCCGGTTCCGCGCTCCTGGCGATCCAGGCCGACCAGCAGCGCGCTTACCGTCGCACCCGCCTGCTCGATCAGCGCCCGGGCCGCGGCAAATGCGGTACCGGCCGAAATGACGTCGTCGACCACCAGCACACGGCCTTTCACCGGTGCGCCGACCATCCGGCCGCCTTCGCCGTGATCCTTGGCCTCCTTGCGGTCATAGGCCACCGGAACGTTCATCCCATGATTTCGGGACAGACTCATAGCAACGCTGGTCGCAAGCGGGATGCCCTTGTAGGCCGGGCCGAAAATCAAGTCGAAATCGATGTCTGCGTCGACGATGGCTGCGGCGTAGCAATCGGCGACCGCCGAAATGCTGCGTCCGTCGCAAAACGATCCCGCGTTGAAAAAATACGGGCTCGATCGTCCTGATTTCAGCTCGAAGCTGCCGAATCTCAGCGCATCGGCCGAGCGTGCCAGATCGATGAATTTTCGGGACCAGTCTTTCATTCAACAAAGTCTAACGGGTTTTGGTCCAGGCAAACGGCTACCATTGGCGGCGAACCCTCATGACAGACGCACCGATGCGCATCATCACGCTCAACGCCAACGGCATCCGCGCCGCCGCCCGCAAGGGGTTCTTCGACTGGCTCAAGCGCCAGCGCGCCGACGTCGTATGCATCCAGGAAACAAAAGCGCAGGAACACCAGCTGACCGACCCACAGTTCAAACCGCGCTATTTCGATACCTGCGTTTATCACGATGCTGAGAAGAAGGGATATTCCGGCGTTGCGATATATGCCCGCCAGGCGCCCGACCGGGTTCAGTCCGGCATCGGCTGGGACAAGATGGACTGCGAAGGCCGATGGCTGCAGGTCGACATCGGCAATCTGTCGGTGATTTCACTTTACCTGCCCTCTGGCACCTCCGGCGATATCCGCCAGTCGGTCAAGTACGAAATGATGGACTATCTCAAACCGCGTTTTGAAAAAATGGCGCGCGACGGGCGCGATTATGTGATCTGCGGCGACTGGAACATCGCGCACAAGGAAATCGATCTGCGGAACTGGCGCGCCAACCGGAAAAACTCCGGCTTTCTGCCCGAAGAACGCGCCTGGATGGACGAGGTTTTCGGGCCGGTGGGACTGCACGATGCTTTCCGGCGGGTCGATCCCCGACCGGACCAGTACACCTGGTGGTCCAACCGGGGCCGTGCCTGGGAGAAAAACGTCGGGTGGCGGCTGGACTACCAGGTGGTCAGCGGCGACCCGGCCGCCAATGTCGAGAAAGCGCGGATTTACACCGATAACCGATTCTCCGATCATGCCCCGCTGATCATGGATTATGCAGGTTAGGCCGGTTCCCGGCGCGCGTCTCGGCGCGCTTCTGGCCGCCTGGCGGGACCGGCGGCTGGCGGTAATCTTCCTGCTGGGTATGGCGTCGGGCTATCCGTGGGTGCTGATCGGCTCGGCGATGTCGGCCTGGTTGGCGGAACTGGGCATCAGCCGCTCGGCGATCGGGCTGATCGGCGGCGTCACGGTCATGTATGCCGTCAACTTTCTCTGGGCGCCGGTGCTCGATCGCTTCCGGCCCTTATGGCTGGGCCGTCTCGGCAAGCGTCGCGGCTGGATCGTGGCAATGCAGCTCGGACTGCTGTTGGCCACGCTGGCGCTGAGCCGCGCGCAACCCGGCGACATGCTGCTGGGCACCGGGGTAATTCTCCTGGCCATTGCGTTTCTTTCGGCCACCCAGGACATCGCCATCGACGCCTACCGCGTCGAGCTGATTCCGCGCGAGGACCAGGCGCGCATTTCCTACGGTTCAGCCATGGCCACGTCGGGCTGGTGGACCGGCTACGGGCTGCTGGGCGCGTTGCCGTTCTGGTTCGTCGACAAGCTGCCCGGCGGATGGAATTCCGCCTACCTCGGGCTTGCCGCGATCTGGTTGGCGTTTATCGCGGCCGTAATCGCGCTTGCGCCCCAGCCGGAATCGGGACGATCGATGGGATCGATTGAAACGTCGACTGATTTATCTACAGGCCGACGTATTCGTCAGGCGGTGATCGAACCGCTGGCCGAGTTTTTTCAGCGCAACGGTGTCCGGCTGGCGCTGGCCATTCTTGCCTTCGTCCTGCTGTTCAAGATCGGCGAAGCCTTTCTCGGCCGCATGTCCATAGTGTTCTACAAGGAAGTCGGTTTCAGCAACGAGGAGATCGGCACCTATTCGAAGCTATTGAATTGGTGGGTCACGGTGGTGTTCGCCGTTCTCGGGTCGCTGCTCAACGCCCGCTTCGGCATCATCCGTGGTCTGTTCATCGGCGGCATCGCGATGGCCTCGACCAACCTTATGTTTTCCTGGCTGGCTGTGGTCGGGCCGGAACCGTGGCTGCTGAGCCTGACTGTGATCGTCGATGGATTCACCGCGGCCCTGGGCACCGTCGCCTTCATGGCGTTCATCACGTTTCTGTCAAGTCACACCTTCACCGCGACGCAATATGCGCTGCTCGCGTCGATCGGCAATCTCGGTAGAACCACGCTGGCCTCGGGCAGCGGCTGGGCGGTTGACCAGCTTCAAGGCAACTGGGCGCTATTCTTCGTACTGACCGCGATCGCGGTCGTGCCCGGCCTGCTGCTGCTCTGGCGGTTGGGGCCATTGCTGCGGCAGCGATATCCGGACGCATTCGGACCGATCACGCCCCGGAAAAGCGAGCCATCAGGTGTAGGATAGACATTGGTCGCATTCGCGGCTGTCACGGATTGAATCTGGATCTTCAATCAGAACCATAGTGAATTTCGATTGTAATCTGTTTTTCAATGCGGTTTAATTATCATATCGGAATCATCCGAATCTGATCTTGATAAGAGGAATTCAAATGTTTAGATTTACGTTACCGCTGATGACCGCAATGGTGGTCACACTGACTTCGATCGCGGCGCCGGATTCGGCGCTGGCGCAAGCGCCCATGGCCGAGCCGAAATCCAACCAGTTCTGGTGGCCCGACCAGTTGGACCTGAGCCCACTGCGCGATCACGACCCTGCCTCGAATCCTTACGGCGCTGATTTCGATTACCCGGCAGAGTTCGCCAGCCTCGATTTCGACGCGCTTGAAGCCGATTTGCGCGAGGTGATGACCACTTCGCAGGATTGGTGGCCGGCCGACTGGGGTCATTACGGCCCGTTGTTCATTCGCCTGTCATGGCACAGCGCGGGCACTTATCGCACCTCCGATGGTCGCGGCGGCGCCGGCGGCGGCCAGCATCGTTTCGAGCCGCTCAACAGCTGGCCGGACAATGCCAACCTGGACAAGGCACAGCGTCTTCTTTGGCCGATCAAGCAGAAATACGGCCGCAAGATTTCATGGGCCGATCTGCTGGTACTGGCAGGGACCGTGGCCATGGAAGACATGGGCTTCAAGACCTTCGGGTTCGCCGGCGGGCGCGCCGACGACTGGGAACCGGAAGTAGTTTACTGGGGTCCCGAAGAGCAGTTCCTGGGACGCAACCGCCACGACGGCGACGGCAATCTGATGGCGGGCATGGGCGCGACCCAGATGGGCCTGATCTACGTCAACCCGGAAGGCCCGGGCGGCAATCCCGACCCGATCGCATCGGCGAAGCAGATCCGCCAGAGCTTCGGCCGCATGGCCATGAATGACGAGGAAACCGTTGCACTGATCGCCGGCGGACATACTTTCGGCAAGGTGCACGGCGCCGCCAGCCCGGACGACTGCGTCGGACCGGAACCGGCCGCAGCCGACATCGAAGATCAAGGCCTGGGCTGGATCAACGAATGCGGCAAGGGCAACGGAGAAGACACCATCACCAGTGGCCTGGAGGGTGCGTGGACCCAGACGCCTACGCGCTGGTCGATGCTGTACCTGTCCAACCTGATGAATAACGAGTGGGAACAGACCCGCAGCCCGGCCGGTGCAGTCCAGTGGGTCGCCAAGGGCGGCGCGCTCGACAATACCGTGCCCGAAGTCCAGCCGGGTGCCGGCAATTCAACGCCGATCATGCTAACGACCGATCTGGCGCTGAAGGAAGATCCGGCGTATCGGAAAGTTACCCAGCGCTTTCTGGAAAATCCGTCAGAATTCGAGGATGCGTTTGCGCGTGCGTGGTTCAAGCTCACTCACCGTGACATGGGCCCGCGTGCTCGCTACGTCGGCTCGGAAGTCCCCGACGAAAAGCTGCTGTGGCAAGATCCGTTGCCCGATGCCGACCATACGCTGGTCAACGACGATGATGTGGCTCAGCTCAAGACCGCCATCCTCGACTCGGATCTGACCGTTGCCGAATTGGTACGTACGGCCTGGGCATCGGCGGCAAGCTACCGCGGCACCGACATGCGCGGCGGCGCAAACGGCGCACGTATCCGCCTCGCGCCGCAGAATGAGTGGTCGGTCAATAACCCGGACGAGCTCGGCAAGGTGCTGTCCGCACTGGAGCGAATCCAGCAGGACTTCAACGCTGAACAGTCTGGCGACAAGCGCATTTCGCTGGCCGATACGATCGTGCTCGGCGGGGCCGCAGCCATCGAGAAAGCGGCCGCAGATGCCGGACACGACATCGAGGTTCCGTTCCATCCGGGACGGACCGATGCGACAGCCGAGATGACCGACGTCGAATCGTTTGAACCGCTGGAGCCGACGGCTGATGCGTTTCGCAACTATTACTCGATGGACAGTTATGACTCGCCGACCGACGCGATGGTCGAGCGCGCCGATCTGCTGACACTGACGGTACCGGAAATGACTGTCCTGGTTGGCGGCATGCGTGCACTGGACGCCAACACCGGCGGCCGCGACCATGGCGTGTTCACGGATCGTCCGGGTCAGCTGACGAACGATTTCTTCGTCAACCTGCTCAGCATGGATACCGACTGGCAGCGCGTCAGCGACGCCGAGGGCATCTACGGCCGGACCGATCGTGCCGAGGGCATCTACCAGGGTGTCGATCGCGAGTCGGGTAACGCCAAGTGGACCGCCACGCCGATCGACCTGATCTTCAGCTCCAATTCCGAGCTGCGTGCGGTGGCAGAGGTCTATGCATCCAACGATGGTATCGAGATCTTCGTCGACGATTTCGTGGCGGCATGGACGAAGGTGATGACGCTGGACCGGTTCGATATCTGAAGGCCGGACGCCGGGACTTTGAAGCATTTTTCAGGCTCGTCCGGAGCCGGTTCACAGGTGCATCCGATGCAAAGTAAAAGGTGAAAACACAAAACGGCGGCGCCAAAGGCACCGCCGTTTTTTCCTGGCTGGACGGTCTGTGGCCGGTTCATTCGCGGTCGGCCGCAGCGGGCGCTGGGCGGACATCCGACAGGTCAAGCCTCAGTGCAGCGTCGAGTGAATCTCTGATCAAGACCCGCAGGCCTGATCACCTTAGAAGCGTCCGCTGACGACCACTTTCCGCGCCGCCAATAACCTTTGCCGACCAAGCTTCGATGCTATGATTATCGACTACGAATATCAATCGCGACCCGCAGGAAATTCATGACCTATTGCGTTGCAATGAGGCTCGAAAAGGGTCTGGTCTTCGCGTCGGACTCGCGCACCAGCGCCGGCGTCGACGACGTTAGCGTCTATTCCAAGATGCATCGCTTCGAGACCTCACCAGACCGTTGCGTCGTAATGCTGTCGGCCGGAAACCTTGCCACCACCCAAGCCGTCACCAGCCAGATCGACCGCGATCTTGGCAACCCGGAAATCAGCGCCGACGTCAACGGATTTTCCCACCTTGACGAAATTGCGGCCTATGTCGGCGAGATTTCGGCACGGGTCCAGGGGTCTTACACCGAGCAATCAGAGCAGAATGGATTCGGCGCTTCATTCATCCTCGGCGGCCAGATCGGGGACCAGCCGGCCGACATCTTCCTGATCTACCCGGCAGGCAACTATATCGCCGCCTCGCGCGACAAGCCGTTCCTGCAGATCGGCGAGACCAAGTACGGCAAGCCCATTCTGGACCGAATCATTGACGGCTCCATCTCGCTGGAGCGCGCCGGCCGCTGCGCGCTGGTTTCGATGGACGCCAGCATGCGCTCGAACCTCAGTGTCGGCCCGCCTATCGAACTTCTGCTCTACACCGCAGGCAGTCTTGAAGCCGGTACCTATCGTCGCTTTGATGAAGACGACACCTATCTCTCCGCGCTCGGAACGGCGTGGTCGGAGGGGCTTCAGAAGCTGTTTCTGAATCTGCCCCGGTTCGACTGGGAAGACTGAAGCTCGGCACGATTGTCATAATAATTGCCGGTCCAATCGCCGAAATTATCGTCTAAGGAACCTCTGATCAACGCCGATCAGCCCTGCGGCTTCCATGCACGTGCGCCCAGAAAGATCAACCTGAGCTGCATGACGAAATTTTCCGTCATTTCCTTCTCGGCCTGGGGCTGACCTTCGGGCAGATCAAGAACATCGCTGGCCGCATTCATCATGGTCGTCACGACCAGGCTGCAGATCATTTCAAGTGAAGCCATNGGAAGCTGCGGCATCAGGCCAAGATCGCGCATGTCCTGGGCCATTTCATGGGCGAAATGAGCTTCTTCATTGCGAATGGCCTTGCGAATACTCGGCGAGCCCCCGCCGCGCGCGCTGGCGGCGAACCGGAAGTATCGGTGGTGCTCCTTGACGTAGTTCTTGTAAATCAGCACCGAGCTTCGAAGCATCTGGGTCGGCGGCAGGCCTTGCCGACGCGCTTCCCGCAGCAGGCGGCGCAACGTCAGGCCGCAGGCTTCCACCAGCGCCAGGCCAAGCTCGTCCAGATCGGCGAAATGGCGGTAGAACGCCGCCGGCACCACTCCCGCCTCGCGCGTAACCTCACGCAGGCTGAGTGACGAGAAGCCGCGGCCTGTCTCCATCAGGTTCAACGCTGCGTCCAGCAGCTGCTCGCGCGTGCGCTGCTTCTGTGCGCTGCGCGACACCACAGGCGTAGCGGAATCGCCGCTTCGGGCGCGCTTTCGTGCGGAATCTACGCTCATGAGCCTGAAAGCCTGATCACCCCGCCAGTATATCGCAGCACGTCTCGTTCACTGCCCGGTGCCGCATGATTGCTTGACAGTGCGAAGCAGGCGGTGCATTATAGTGAACGATCGTTCACTGAATATATCGCCAATGATCTCAGTCTCAGGCCAGTCAAAGCCAACAATCCGGATTTCAGAAGCACTGCGCCCGTTCAGCGACGCCGCTGCCTGGGACCGACTGCTCGGTCGCATCAATCCGCTGTGGACGGTCAGGGGCGTCCGCGCCCGGGTGGTGGATCGAATCGAAGAAAGCGCCGACACGATCAGTCTATGGCTGAAACCCAACCGCCACTGGCAGGAGCACCAGGCCGGACAGCACGTCTTGCTGGGCGTTGAAATCGAAGGCGTGCGCCGACGGCGCGTGTTCAGTATTTCCAGCGCCCCGCGGCGCGACGGCCTGCTCAGAATCACGCTACAACGCCAGCGGCCGGGCGGCGTAACCGAATGGCTGCACACCCGCGCACGGAAAGGCCTGATCGTCGGGCTCGAGCCGGCCGGCGGCGCATTCGTGCTGCCCGATTCGGTGCCCGCCAGGCTGCTGATGATCGCCGGCGGCACCGGCATCACGCCGTTGATGGCGATGTTGCAGCAACTGGCCGAAGACGCCTGCACCGCCGACATCGTATTGTTTCAGCTCTATCGGCGCCCCGATCAGCGCCTGTTTGCCGGCGAGCTCGCCGAGCTTGCCAGGCGGCTGCCCGGGCTCCGGATTCATACCCGGTGCAGCGCGGAGCACGGCCGGCTGAGCCCGCCGGACCTGGTATCGCGCGTGCCCGAATTTGCACGGCAGCATACTTTGCTGTGCGGCCCCGAACCCCTGATGGCTGACTTCAGCGCCGCCTGGACCCGGCTCGGCCTGCACACGAAGCTTCAAACCGAACGCTTCGGCGCGCCCCGCCCGGTCGCCGGCAACAGAGCTGAAAGTCGGATACACGCCATTGAGTCGGAACAGGTGTTCACTCAAGCGTCCGACCTGAGCCTTCTGGAGTCCGCCGAAGCTGCCGGCTTGCAGCCGAAGTTCGGTTGCCGCGCCGGGCTTTGTCGAACCTGCCTTTGCCGGAAACAAAGCGGCCACGTGCGTAACCTGCTGACCGGCCTGGTCTCCAGCCAGCCAGACGAGTGGGTGCAGCTTTGCGTTTCGGTGGCTGAATCCGATCTCGAGCTGTCTCTTTAGATCCCTCCCCCTCTCCGCCAAATTCAGGATGTACCCATGAACGCCTTCGGAACAAAAATTGCAACCACAGCAACAGATTCGGCATACACCGGCGGGCGCCGACTCGGTCCCGGGGACCTCGACCGACTGGCCGAAGAGCTCGACGCCATACGCACCGAGGTAAGCAAAAAGGTCGGCGAGCGAGACGCAAAGCACATTCGGCGGATGGTCGAACGGGCTCAGGCCAGCGCGATTGCCGGACGCGGCCTGCTGATGTTCGGCTGGGGGCCAATCAGCTGGATACTCGGCGTCGCTGCGCTCGCGCACGCCAAGATCCTGGAGAACATGGAGATCGGCCACAACGTAATGCACGGCCAGTACGACTGGATGAACGATCCGGCGCTAAGCTCCCAGAGCTACGACTGGGACATCGTGTGCGCCCGCGAACATTGGATCAACTCACACAATGTTGAGCATCACAGCCATACCAACATTCTCGGCAAGGATCACGACTACGGCTACGGCATGCTTCGGCTGACCCGCGAACAGCGCTGGCATCCGGCCACGCTGCTTCAACCGGTGTGGTACCTGCTGCTGGCGATTCTTTTCCAATGGGGCGTGGCCATCCACGACATCAAGCTGGGCCGCTTCTTCAAGGGCCGAATGAGCCGCGCGGAGCTGAAAAGGCGTTCGCGTCCGTTTCTGTCCAAGGCCGCGCGCCAGCTGTTCAAGGACTACGTGTTCTTTCCCGCGTTGGCGTTCTGGCAATGGCCGCGCGTGCTGCTGGGGAATCTTTGTGCCAACCTCATCCGGAATCTGTGGACCAATGCAATCATCTTCTGCGGCCACTTCACCGAAAACGCGCAAACCTTCAGCCGCGAGGCGACTAGAAACGAGAGCCGCGGCGGCTGGTACCTGCGCCAGATCCAGGGATCCAGCAACCTTGAAGGCGGGAGATGGTTTCACGTCCTCAGCGGCCACTTGAGCCACCAGATCGAACACCACCTGTTTCCGGACATGCCGGCGCCGCGCTATGTTGAAATCGCGCCGCGGGTGCGCGAGATCTGCGAACGCTACGGCATCCACTACAACAGCGCCGGATTCTGGCGGCAATACGGATCGGTGCTCAGGCGAATCTTTGTCCACGCCTGGCCAACGCACACCCCCAGGGCTGAGCCAGCGTGACGCGCTCCGGGCTGACCCGACCGCCCGATATCGTTGCCGAGCGCCGGCGCCCGCTTTCGACCGGCTCGCTGCTGGAGAGCAGTCGTGTCGCACAACCCACCGCCGCCTTTACGATATGCTCGTGGCAGGTAAATAACCGGATGAAGCAAGGAGTTCGACGATGACTGCCAAGCAAACCAGGACTTATTCCAGGATCCTTGCTTTACTAATGCTGGCGTCGTTCTTGGCGGCGCCGGTCGTGTTCGCCCACGATGACCCGGTCGAGCACGAAATCCACGAGCTGCTGGATGCGTTCCTCGCCGGTGCGTCGACCAACGACGTCGACATGCACGACCGGTTCTGGGCCGAGGATCTGGTCTACACCGGCTCGAACGGTCAGCGGCGAGACAAGTTCGAGACCATGGCGGGCGTAGCTGCCGCTACGCCGACCGACGTCGAGAACCTCCCGGTCTACCGCGGCGAAGACGTCAATATCCGCGTTTTCGACGACGTGGCCGTGGTCACGTTCCGGCTGGTCGCCGAAATGGCAGACGAGACGACCGGCGAATATTTCAATACGGGAGTCTTCCAGCGCCGTCACGGTCAGTGGAAGGCATTCACCTGGCAAGCCACCCGGATTCCGGAGACGAACGGAGAATAAACGTGCCGTCAGTCCGTTTTATTCTCAACCCATCAGTCGCGAGGGGTTGTCAGGCGCTGCTATTGTGAAGTATCGCCACTCGCCAGAGCGTGCAGTCACACGCGGATTTAACCATGCCACGGCAGGCCCTGATGCCGGGTCCGACAGCGCGCGTGGCTGCCACTGCGCCGAGGATTCGCGACCCAGCGAAACGCCGCAGGCGCAAGGCCTGGCGGGCCCGCGGCAGGAGGCCTGGTGAACAAGCCGGGCTCAGCGCACGCCAGGCTCGAGCTGATCCGGAGCGTGGCGGCACTGGTCGTCGATGCATTCGACGACTACAACGCGCGCTTTTCCGACATCACTTACCGCGCCCGTCGACGCTTCCGGCGGCGTGACTGGAAAGGCCAAAATCAAGATGCGCGCGCCCGGATAGGTCTTTACGATGAATGCATCAGCGAGACCATCGGCCGGCTGGAAGCGCTGCTGAACGAACGCCTGCTGTCGCGCACGCTGTGGCTGGACATCCACGCCGAATACGCCGACGCAATCACCGGCAAGCTCGACGCCGAGCTGTACAAGACTTTTTTCAATACGCTCACCCGGCGTCTGTTCAAGACCCGCGGCGTCGATCCCGGCATGGAATTCGTTGCACTCGACATAGCGCCGACCGAACAAATCACGCATCCGATCGCACGCAACATCTATTCATGCGCCGAGGCGCCGATGGCGGCCGTCAAACGACTGCTGATGGACGCTCAGATGCGCTGCAGTCCCGAGCGCGTGGCGGCAGACGCCGCCAGGCTTGCGCATCGCCTGCAGCGCGCGCTGGCCGATGTGGGCGACGACCAGCTTATTTCCATCGAACTTCTGCAAGTGGTGTTCTACCGCGACCAACGCGCCTATCTGGTGGGCCGCGTGTTCGGCGCTTCGCACTGGCTGCCGTGTATCATCGCGCTGATGCATGGCGACGACGGCATCCGGGTCGATGCTCTGATTACCGACAGACGCCATGTCAGTCGGCTGTTCGGTTTCACCTACAGTTATTTCCACGCCGATCTGCCCACTATTGGCGACGCGATCGTGTTTCTGCGAAGCCTGGTGCCCGACAAGCCGATCGACGAGCTGTACACCGTCCTCGGCCGGGTCAAGCAGGGCAAGACCGAACGCTACCGCCACTTCTTCAAGCACCTCGAGCGTGTTGGCGACGAGCACCTTGTCGAGGCCGACGGCAAGCGCGGTATGGTCATGGTCGTATTCACGCAACCGTCGTATCCGCTCGTGTTCAAGGTAGTTCGCGATCATTTTGCGCCGGGCAAGAAGATCGGCCGCGAGCATGTCCTGTCGCAGTACCGGCTGGTATTCAACCACGATCGGGTTGGCCGATTGATCGATGCCCAGGAATACCGCCACCTTGAATTCGACCGCGAACGATTCGATGCCAAGCTCTTGGCCGAGCTCAAGGCCGAATGCGGAAGAAGTGTGCGCGTCGACGACAAAAGGATACTGGTACGTCATTGTTTCGTTCAGCGCCGGGTCAGGCCGCTGGACCTTTACCTGCGCGAAGCGGACGGCGATGAGGCCGAAGCGATGGTGCTGGACTACGGACAGGCGATCAAGGACCTGGCGCGATCGAATCTGTTCCCGGGCGATCTGTTCCTGAAAAATTTCGGCGTGACGCGCTCGGGCCGATGCGTTTTCTACGACTACGACGAGGTCAGCCTGATCACCGGTCTTAATTTTCGACGCGTCCCACCGGCGCGCTCGGAGGAAGAAGAATTCGCCGACCAGCCCTGGTATCCGGTTGAACGCGGCGACGTCTTCCCGGAGCATTTTCCGCGCTTCCTCGATCTGTCCCCCGACCATCGCAAATTGTTTACGAAGGCACACGGCGACCTTTTCGATCCCGACTGGTGGCGTAGCCTGCAGGAGAAGCTGAGGCAGGACCCGGCCGGTGACGTCAGACCGTATCCCGATAGCGCGAGACTGGACAGATTTCACTGAGCGCGCTGCCGCCGGGCTTTGTGCGAAAAATACCGTCAGCGCGTTGTCGGGAGCACGCGGGCCTACATCGAATACACCCCGCCCGGGGTAATCTGACCAAAGTTCCCCATGGTGCGATTCAATGAGTAACCCGGCAGACGCCATCAAGACCATGAAGCTGTATTCGGATGTCGAGCGCGTCGACCGCGAGCTGCGCGCGCTCGGCAAGAAGCCGCACGCCCCGCTGGCGGTCGAGGACCTGGCGGCTTTCGACCAGCTGCATTACGGCGGCACCGGCGCCGTTGACGAAGCCGTGGGACGTCTTGGCATCGATTCTTCGACGCGCGTCATCGATATCGGCTCCGGGCTCGGCGGACCCGCACGGCACCTGGCATCGTCCACCGGCTGCCGGGTCACTGCCGTCGAGCTTCAGCGCGAACTCCACACCAGCGCATCCCGCCTCACCCTGCGCTGCGGGCTCAATCACCGTGTCGAACACGTGCACGGTGACTTCCTCAAGACGATTCTGCCGGTGGCCGGCTTCGACGCGTTGGTCAGCTGGCTGACCTTTCTGCATATCCCGGACAAGTCGGCTTTGCTGGAGCGCTGCCGATCGGTGATCAGGGATACCGGGCGGATCTATATCGAAGATTTCTTCGAACGCGGGCGGCTGACCGACGCGGAACGCAAGAGCCTTGAGAAGGACGTTTACTGCAGCGCGCTGCCGACGGCAGACGAGTACCGCCAGGCGCTGGAACAGGCGGATTTCAAGGACATCGAACTGATCGAAATGAGCGACGACTGGCGGGCCTTTGTCACGGAACGAAAGCAGAAATTTGCCGCCGACCGGGTCCGCTTCGTGCACCTTCACGGACCGGCCACCTTCGGCAAGCTTGACGGCTTTTACCGGACCATGCAGACGCTGTTCGAAGGCGGAAATCTCGGCGGGCTCAGAATCACGGCCCGCGCCGGCTGAGGCTTGCGCCGATTACCCGGCGTCGTTCCGACAGGCCACCATGTGCGGCTCGAATACCGAGCCCACCAGAAGCACATCGTCGCGTGACGCGGCCACACTGGCGCCCGAGATCAGCTGCCCGTCATCGAGAAATACCGTCTCGATACCCGGCGGGTTGGCCGGAGATACGCGCGCGGCCTGCGAAGGTGCCAGCACGTCGGCGTCGTCCACGTGGCGCGTAAACGTCAGCAGCTTCAGGTGTCCGCCGAGCATCAGTTCGCCTGTTTCGGGATCGAGCGCTATGTTGTCGACGCCGAAACCGACCGGGATCCGGCGAAGCTCGTTCAGCCTCCCGGTGTCGGTATCACGGCCATATTCACGGATGCGGCCGCGGGTAGCTTCAGCGACGTACAACCGGGTCCCGTCGGGCGACAGATTGATGCCGTTGGCGAAGCTCAGTCCGTCTGCCGCCTCGCGGTATCCGGCACCGTCGAAATAAACCACGTTTGCCCAGCCAAGCCGCAGATAGTCCTCCAGCGTTCGCATCCAGCCCGGCGCGCTGCCGTGGTCGTTGGTGAAATAGAAACGCCTGTGGTCGACCGCGACGATATCGTTCGGGCTGATCATCGACGCGTGCGCAAGCGTTTCGCGATGAGTCAGGCGCATGTCCTCCAGATCGAATACCTCGACCGTGTGCGCCGGGATATTCGCTGCGGCGGGTCCGATCGATTCCGATGGCCCGCCGAACAGCGATTCACCCGGATGGTTGACGACGAAAAGCGTTGCCCTGCTGTCGGGGCCGACGAACAGCGAAACGCCGTGCGGACGAAAATTGGTGCCGGCATCCGGGGTCAGGTTTACCGGTTCGATCATCGATCCGTCGAGCGCCCAGGCGTAGATCCCACCCGGGCGGACGTTACCGTCCATGGCAGCCCGTCGGTCGAAGCTCGAGATCAGCGCCACCTCCCAGTCCGGATGCAGCGTGATGTCTTCGGCGCCGGGTACGCCCATGATCTTTTTGCAGATCCCCGGGTGAAGGTCTTCGACGCTGCGAAACTCACCGGCGTCGTGAGCGAGATAAAGAAAATAGGTGCCGATCGCAACTACGGGTAGAACGATCAGCAGAATCAACTTGCGCATGGGAACAAGAGAGGCGCGACCTCTCGATCAACAGAGTTATCCGCCGAAATCGTCGCGGAACAGCTGCGCACTTTCGCCGTCGGGCTCGCCAAAATCGCTGGTGAACAGGCGATCATGGCCGGGAGCATGCTCTGCCTGGCGCTGGCTCGGCTCGAACTGGCTTGCAAACAGCACGGCATGGTCGGACGCGGGATTAGAACCGCCGGTCTGCAACACCACCGCTATGCCAAGTGCGGCCACGCCCATTGCCGCTGTCGCGACCAGAGCCGGGCGCATCCATTGGATCGCAAGCCCTTCGCCCGAATAACCGTGATTTTCCAGCGCCGCAAGCACGCCGCCGCGGGCGGTGGTGAGCACACGATAGTCGTCGGCGCAGTGACTGCAGTCCCCGAGGTGTTCGACCAGGCGACGCCGCTGCCACGGCCAGGTGCGGCCGGCGGCGAGATCGGCTAGCGACTCGGCCGAAGGACACTGATCGGCTTCGCGCGTTGAATCGCGAAACATCTGGCTGTATCGATTCTGGAAGTCCTTCATCTGCGTGCACCCATCAGTTCTTGTCAACTACCAATTCTCGTGTCCAGCGCTCTTCAACCATTACTGTCTTCGGCATCGCCCATCGATTCTTTCAGCGCGCGAACGCCGCGGTAAGCCAGGTTATGCGCGCGATTCTGGTCGCATCCGAGCAGTTCGGCGATCTCCGGTACCGAAAACCCCTGAAGATAAAGGGTAACGGCGCGCCCTCGGTCGGCCGGCAGTTGTCGAATTGCCTGGAGCAGCCGGGCCTTTCGGTGCTGCTCGTCAAACACACGGTCAGGGCCGGGTTCTTCTCCGCCAATCCGTTCGATCAGCGCGGGCTCGTCTTCGCCGGCGTCGGATTCGCTTCGCACCGAGTGGGCCAGCGTGCCCCGGTGGCTTCTGAGGCTGTCGACAATGGCGCTATTGACCACCCTGTAGTAGTAAGACGTTTTCAACCGCGAATTTCTGTCACCCGAGTAAACCTTCCATAGCCGGATGCGCACTTCCTGCATCAGGTCGTCGGCCGCCAGCGCCACGTCCCTGGACCGATGGCGCGACACGGCAGCGCGCACGTGCGGCGCCAATGCCTGCCACAGCTGATCGAAATCCAGTTTCCCGGACGACCCATCGCCGCCCGCCTCGTCGAGCGAGGGATCGCGCTTGTCAGAATCGTTTTTCCTGCTCATGCCGTCGTCGACGTCCCCAGCCGGGTTCGGTGCACAGTAATGGGATCGATCTTCACGAGAAATCGCTCAGGAAGCAAGCTGCAACGCAGCCAACCGCTCACAGCCGGCCCATCTGGTCGGAGAGCGCAAATGCCGCGGGCGACAGGGCCGGTTTTTCGACGATCTCGCGCACAAGCGCCATCACCTTGAATTTCTCGCCCATTTCGCCGGGCAGCACCAGACGCTTGAACTCGCCGGAAAGTCGCAGCCGCTCGCTCTCGTCGGCGATCTGTTCCAGCGTATCTCCAACGCCGCTACCCACCACAAATCCGGCCTGACTGGTGAAGCCTTCAATCTCCAGACCGCACTGCTGGGCGGTCTCGGCTACCGCGGTGAAATCGACAAATGCCGAAATATCGTTCAGCCCAGGCCAGGCAAGCGGATCGAAGTGCGCTCGATGGCGGTAATGGCAAACCAGCGTACCTTCGGTGCGGTCGGGATGGTAATACTCGCGCCGGGGGTAGCCGTAATCGATCAGCAGTGCCAGCCCGCGCTTCAGCGGTGCGGTTACTGTCGCCATCCATTCGGGCAGATCGACACAGACTTCGCTGGTGTAGCCCACGCCAGGCCGCTCGGACAGATCGGCGAACACGTGTTCCACGGCCTTCAGCACTCGTCCTTGTGCCGGGGCGTAGTGCCAGGCCAGACGTTCGGCCTTATTTGTCACCCGCGCCGCCTCGATGCCGGTCTCGCCGACCCGGAAACGCGCCACCGGCAGCGCATCAGCGACTTCGTTGGCGATCAGCGCGCCGTCGAATCCGGCCTCGGGCGGCTCCACGATCCATTCCAGCCGGGACCGAAGATCGTCGGGGAGTGCCGACAGGGTCTCGCGCTGCACCTCGCGCAGCGGCGCGCTGGGCTCCAGCAGCAGGTATTTCGCAGGCGGATTGTGCATCTGCGAAAGGACGTCGCGGGCCAGCGCACCCGAACCGGGCCCCAGCTCGAGCAGCGTCCAGTCGGCGCCGAGCTCTGCGCCCAGCGGGTCGAGCTGACGTGCCAGCGCCAGCGCGAACAGCCGACCGTGCTCCGGCGCGGTGACGAAGTCGCCGGCGGCGCCGAACTTGTGCAGGCCATTGACGTAGTAACCCAGACCCGGCTCGTAGAGCGCCATGGCCATGTAGCGCTGAAACGGCATCGGACCGTCGGCATCTATCGCATTGACGATCCTGGTGCACAATCGACGGCTCAACTCGGCCAGTTCGGCCGGCGGTGCAGGCAGCGTGAGAGAAGGATCGGACAATGACAGAGCACGAAGACGGTAGAGTCGCGATTGTAACGGGCGGGGCACGGCGCATAGGCGCGGCCATCGTCGTGAAGCTGCACGCGCAAGGGCTGAACGTCGTGATCCACTGCCGCAGCTCGCGCGCCGAGGCCGACGCGCTTGCCGGCCGACTCAATGAATCGCGCACCGGCGTGCACGGCAAGTCGGCTGCGGTCATCGCCGCAGACCTCGGCGATGATGCCGCGCCGAACGCAATCGTGGGCGCAGCCCTGTCGACCTTCGGTCGCGTCGACGTGCTGGTCAACAACGCGTCGGCGTTCTACCCCACGCCCATTGCAAACCTGGCAGGCAATGATGCCTCACACGCCGACTGGCAGGCCCTGATCGACAGCAATCAGCGCGCCCCGTTCTGGTTGTCGCTGGCATTCGCCAGGGCCGTCGGTGACAACGAAGGCAGCATCGTCAACCTGGTCGACATTCACGGAATCGTGCCGCTGGCCGATCACGCCATCTACAGCCAGGCAAAGGCNGGACTAATCATGCAGACCCGAGCGCTGGCCAAGGATCTTGCGCCCCATGTACGCGTCAACGGCGTCGCCCCGGGCTCGATCCTGTGGCCCGAAGGCGATGCTGCCAATACGGAAGAATCGATGCGCGACATCATGAAGCGAGTGCCGTTGAAGCGGCAAGGCCGTCCGGAGGACATTGCCGGCGCGGTTGCCTTTCTGGCGCTGGATGCGCCGTATATCACCGGCCAGATTCTGGCCGTGGACGGCGGGCGGCTGTTGAATATGTAGTTGGCACCTGGGGTTCGGCCTCCGGGGCCGGCTCGGCTTGCCGATCAGGGCATAGCCGGTTGTAGCTGGCACTGGTCCTAATCAACCTCAAGTTCAAACCGTTTCGCCACCGGCACTCAGGTGGCGTTCACGGGTCGTTCGAATTCGACTTCAGATTCAAATTCATTTCGCCTGCAAGCGCGAAGCGCGTGGCGAAACGATCTTGAATATGAAGTCGAAGAACGGCCTGCCAATGTGGTGCCAACCGCGGCCTGCCTTCCGCCGCGCCCCGGCGAGTAAATCTACTTGAGGAGTTTCGTCACGTCGCGAAACTTCTCATGCTTCGCATCAACCATCAACTCGAACAGCACCATCTCGACATTGCTCAAGTGAACGCCGGCGCGTTCCATGCGGCGGAAACCGATGTCCCGGTTGAACGCGCTGCGAGACGACGTCGCGTCTGCGATCAGGTGAACGCTGTAGTCGTCGCGCCGCAGCGCCGCGGCGGTCTGCCAGACGCATACGTGCGTTTCGATGCCGCACAACAGAATCTGCTTGCGGCCTGATGCCTCGATACGCCCGCGGATCGTATCGTCGCCCATGCAGCCGAAGCTCGTTTTGGCGCACGGCGAGAGCCCCGAGAGCGGTTCCTGGAGTTCTTCCACCGTGGCGCCCAGCTTGTCCGGTAATTGCTCAGCCCAGATTACCGGGATGTTCATGAGCCGGCAGGCCTTGATCAGCACACTCTGCGCCCGGATCATGGCGTCGCTTTCGTGCACGATTCGCGCCAGCCGACCCTGGACATCGACAACGACCAGCACGCTGTGCTCGGGCGCGGGGTGATCGATTGAAAGTATTTTCATTTCATCTCCTCACGCCTGTTGCCGGCGTACACGGGATGCGTTGGCCCGGGCAGGCGGGTTGTTTTATTCGCTTAAACGTGTAGTTTATAGAGGTATGGATCTAAACGACTACAAGGTATCGGAGTTCTACGACGAGCTCGTCACGCCTTCGGGCCGCCCGCGTGCGGCGTCGCGCGCCCTCTGGAAGTACTTGAAAGGCCTGGACGCCGAGGAAATCGGCGAACGCAAGCTCGCCTGCGAGGTTGCGGCACTGGTGGCCGGAATCACGTTCCGGGTCTATTTCGAGGACAGCGGCGTGGACCGCGCCATGCCGTTCGACCTGATTCCCCGAGTCATCCCCAAAAAGGAATGGGACGGCATCTCCGAAGGCCTGGAACAGCGCGTGCGGGCGCTGAACATGTTCATCGACGACCTTTACAACGACCAGAAGATCATCAACGACGGCGTGGTGCCGGCCGATTTGATTGCCGGTTCCGAAAATTTTCGCGAGCAGTGTCGCGGCTTTTCTCCGCCGCTGGGAATCTGGGCCCATATCTGCGGCAGCGACCTGGTGCGCGGCGGTGATGGAACCGTCTACGTGCTCGAAGACAATCTGCGCATTCCCTCGGGCGTGTCCTACATGCTCGAGAATCGCCAGGTGATGAAGCGCGTCTTCCCGGAGCTGTTCGAAGACAGCGGCATTCAGCCGGTCGACGAATACCCGGCCCAGCTGTTCGACATGCTGGCCTCGCTGTCGCCCCGTCCCGTCGAGTACCCGAACGTGGTGGTACTCACACCAGGTGTGTTCAATTCCGCTTACTTCGAGCACGCCTACCTGGCCCAGCAGATGGGCGTGGAGCTGGTCGAAGGCCGCGACCTGGTGGTCGACGACGACAACAACGTATTCATGCGCACCATCGCCGGTCTCGAGCCTGTGGACGTGATCTATCGCCGGGTCGACGACGCCTTTATCGATCCCGAAGTGTTCCGCCCCGATTCGCTGCTGGGCGTGCCCGGCCTGATGCGCGCCTGGCGCTCCAACAAGGTGGCACTGGCCAACGCGCCCGGCGCCGGCGTGGCCGACGACAAGGTGGTCTACGCCTGGGTGCCGGAGATCATCCGCTACTACCTCGACGAAGAGCCGAAGCTGGCCAACGTACCGACCTGGAAATGCAGCGATCCCGAGGACCGCAAATACGTGCTCGAGCATATCGACGAGCTGGTCATCAAGCCGGCCAACGAATCCGGCGGCTACGGCATGCTGATCGGCCCACGCTCGACGAAAAAGGAGCAGGCCGAATTCCGGAAATTGATCAAGGAAGATCCGCGCAACTACGTCGCCCAGCCCACGCTGGCGCTGTCGACCTGCCCGACCATGGTGCCCGGCGGCGTCGGCGCACGCCACGTCGATCTGCGCCCGTTCATCCTTTCGGGCCAGCAGACCTTCGTCACCACCGGCGGACTGACCCGGGTGGCAATGAAAGCGGGCTCGCTGGTGGTCAACTCGTCTCAGGGCGGCGGCAGCAAGGACACCTGGATCGTCGATACCGAAGCGGCCAGCCGCGCGGGAGGTGGCTCATAATGCTTTCACGCCTCGCAGAACATCTTTACTGGCACGGTCGCTACCTCGAGCGTGCAGAAGGGCTTGCACGTCTGATCAACGTCAATGCCCACCTCAATCTCGACCTGCCGGGCCGGATTGCGCCTGGCTGGGAACCGCTGGTGCGGATCACCGGAAATTCCACGCTATTCGAAGAACTCTACGGCGGTGACGTGGGTGAACGCCAGGTGGCGAAATTCCTGATCTCGGACGATCGCAACCCGGGATCCATTCGTTCTACCCTGGAGCTTGCGCGCGAGAACATGCGTGCGGCCCGCGACCTGCTCCCGCGAGAAGTCTGGGAGCAGATGAACGGCTTGTATCTGCGCATCACCGATCAGATCACCGGCAATGTCTCCAAGCGTCGCCGGCACGAATCGCTTGATGACCTCATCCTGGGCTCACAGCAGGTCGCCGGCATGCTCATGGGCACCATGAGCCAGGACCACGCGTATGTTTTCATCCTTATCGGTCGCTACCTTGAGCGCGCCGACGTCACGACCCGAATCCTCGACGTGCGCGCCGACGACCTGTTGCCGGCGCAGGCAGAAGACGTTCCGGCGTTCGAATCCATCCAATGGATGAGCGTACTGAAATCATTGACCGGCTACCAGATGTATCGCCGCCATGTTCGTACCCGCATCGCCGGCCCGGACGTGCTGAGGTTCCTGCTGCGCGATCGACTTTTTCCGCGTTCGGCAATGTTCTGCCTCAAGGCGCTGGAATCATTGTTGGCGGATCTTCCGGGAGAAGACGACAGCGCATTGCGCGCCACCACAGCGCTTATGCGGCACCTGGATTCAGCAAAGACGGCCCGACTCAAAGGCGAACCGCTCAGCGAGTTCATCGACCGAATACAGATTGAACTGGGCGACATCGGACAGCACATCTCCCAGACCTGGTTCCAGTCCGGCGCTGAATGAAGACTTTTCGCTGCACCTGCGGCAATACGCTGTATTTCGAGAACACAGTATGCGTTCAATGCGACCGCAAGCTGGGCTTTTTACCCGACGAGCTTGTGCTTTCTGCGTTTGAGCCTGACCGCAAGGGCCGGTCTGTAGCGCTGGCACCGGAAGCGCGCGGCCACCATTACCGCCAATGCCGCAACTACAGCGATCAGGACGCGTGCAACTGGATGGTGCCGGAAGACGACGTCAACCCGTTCTGCGTCGCCTGCCGGCTCAACCAGGTCATCCCCAACCTCGACAAGCCCGGCAATCGTGGACGCTGGCTGCGGGTTGAAAAGCGCAAGCGACGGCTGATCTACGACCTGCGCCGCCATCGGCTGCCGCTGGTCGGGCGCGACCTGGAACCACAGACCGGGCTGGCGTTTGCCTTCATGGAAGACGACCCCGGCGATGGCCTGGAATTCCACGACAGCCACGAAGGCACCCAGATCATGACCGGTCACGCCAACGGACTGATCACGATCAACATTGCCGAAGCCGACGATGTGGAGCGCGAAAAGATGCGCGTGGCCATGAACGAGGCGCAGCGCACCCTGCTTGGGCATTTCCGCCATGAAAGCGGCCACTATTATTGGGATCGACTGGTGCGCAACGGGCCATTGCTGGGCCGCGTACGGGATGTTTTCGGCGACGAGCGCGCAGATTACCAGGCCGCACTGAGCCATTACTACAACGACGGTGCGCAGCCCGGATGGCAGGACAACTACGTCAGCGCCTACGCCAGCTCACACCCCTGGGAAGACTGGGCCGAATGCTGGGCGCACCTGCTGCAGATCGTCGACACACTGGAGACCGCAGCAACCATAGGCATGGCGCCCGCCAGCGCGGTCAGCGACGACATGGACGAGCGCATCGAGCACTGGGTGGAACTGGCCGTCAACATCAACCTCCTCAACCGCAGCCTTGACCAACCCGATCCTTACCCGTTCGTACTCACCCCGAAAGTGATCGACAAGCTCAAGCTGGTCAACACCGTCATCGAATCCAGCGGCTTCAGCAAGTAGCTGCTGGCTTACTAACAAAAGTAACCACGAAGCTCACGAAGAGCACGTAGGTAAAACCGGCGAGCTTTCCGTCCGCCGTTCTTCGTGCGCTTTGCGGTTAACGCGTTTCCAATCCAGTCGAATAATCTGTGTAATTTCCGGTTCCAGCTTCCCGATCAAGCCCGCGCCACCACCCAGACGTCCACCCGGGCCACACCGGCGCGCTTGAGCACGCGAGCGCATTCTCTGATGGTCGCTCCGGTAGTCATCACGTCGTCGACCAGCACCGCATGACGCAGTCCCGGCGGCAGGCGGCCGACTTTACCGGCAATAGCGAATGCACCGCGGACGTTCCCGGCGCGGCGGGCCGCCGGCAGCTCGGACTGTGTCACCGTCGCGCGCGAGCGTCTCAAGGCATCCACCCAGGGCAGGTCGGAGAAATGGCGCGACAGATCCCGGCACAAGAGCTCAGCCTGATTGAATCCCCGGCGCCAGTGACGGCGCCAGTTCAGCGGTACCGGAATCATCAGGTCCGGTCGCGCCGCCTCCATATCGCGCAGTCGTTCGGCCAGCATCCGCGCCAGCACCCGTCCAGCGGCGAGATCTCCGTTGAATTTGAAGCGCTGGACCAATGATGCGACCGGGGCCCGGTAACCGAATCCGGCCATGGCGCGATCGAACGTGGGCGCGCGGCCCGTGCATTCGCCGCAGGCCTCGACCGAGCGCGCCAGCTCGAGACTGCAGGTTCGGCAATACCCGGCCATCACGGGCATGTCGGCGCGGCATCCGCTGCAGCACGCGCGGCCGGTATCGCTGCCCTGCCCGCACACCAGGCAGACCGGCGGCCAGATCGCGTTCAGTACGCTGTCGACGCTCACGCGCCGCTTCAGGTCGACAGTCGCGCGCCGGCTGGGCATAAAAGGCCCCGGCTCGCGGCTGTCTTGGCAGATGGTCTGGTGGTTGAACTCACTGCGCTTTGTGAACCAGATGATTGAAAACGTGGATTCATGTTGCCATGTCGGCGACCTCGCCGTTTACCATCGCGCAGGCTGCCGGCAAGAACCAGTCGCAGAATCAACCATTGCCAGGGAAATCCGCTCGCCGGCGCCGTCGAAATCGGCCCTGGGATGCACGCGGCTCAGCGTCGGCCCTCGACCGGCCGCAAACCGCATTCCTGGACATCAATCACTACCCACGGCGTATAGAGTAGAGCCATCATGGCGATTCAAGAAACATGAGCACGTCCATCTTCGACAAGCCAGCCATAAAACGCGCGGCGGGCCGCGCCGCCAAACGCTACACCGCGCACGCCCGCCTGCAGGCCGAGGTCGCTGGTCGTCTGCTCGAGCGCCTGGACGGGCTGAAGTTCCAGCCAAGAACCATTGTGGATCTCGGCTGCGGGCCCGGCGTGCAGGCCAAAGCGCTGTCGCAGCGCTTCGCCAGCGCGCACGTGCTGGCCATGGACTTTTCGCTGCCGATGCTTCGGCGCGCCCGCGACGCGCGCGGCTGGCTGCGCAAGCGCTTCGAACGGGTCGCTGCGGATGCCGACGCGTTGCCGCTGGCCGACTCCAGCGTCGATCTTCTGCACTCAAACCTGATGCTTCAGTGGTGCGACGACCTGCCGGCGATATTGAACGGATTCAGGCGCGTTCTCAGGCCCGGCGGCCTCGTGCTTTTTTCAACCTTCGGCCCCGACACATTGACCGAACTGCGCGAGGCGTGGAAGAACGCCGACGACCAGCCGCACGTCAGCCCGTTTGTCGACGTTCAGACGATAGGCGATTCAATGATGCGCGCCGGCTTCGGCGAGCCGGTGCTGGATACCGACTGGATCACGACGAGCTACACCCGGCCACGCGCGCTGCTCGACGAACTCAAGGCCATCGGGTCAACCTATGCCGGCCGGGATCGGCACCGCGGGCTGACCGGGCCAAAGAAGATCGGGGCGGTGCTGGAGGCCTACGAATCGACGCGAATGGATTCAGGCCTATACCCTGCCACCTGGGAGGTGGTCTATGCCTCGGCCTGGGGCCCGGAAGAAGGTGCCCCCATCCGGAATATCCACGGCGAAGAAGCCTCGGTATCGGTCGCGAGCATCGGGCGAAGGAAGAGATAACGACTGCGGGCACTGACCTGGCTCAAGCTGCGTTACACAAATTCCGCATGATGTGACGACGGGGGTAAATACAATCCACCTCGTTGAACGACGGACCAGCGCGATGCATACCTCAAAACACCATTGATTGCACATATAGATCGTTTGTTTAGGAAAATGGCACGGAATATGCATTTATACCATCGTACTCAGCAGTCACGAGAAGCCAATGGGAGTTCGATACATATGTTCCGCAACCTTTGGGCTGGCTTTGACGCTGTTGCTACTCGCGGCGTTTACCGCCGCTGCCGCGGACAGCGGCGAGGACATCCTGAAGCGCGCACAAGATCTGCGTCTCACGGACCCGGCGTCTGCGATTGCTCTGCTTGACCAGCATATTCCCGAAACGGAAACTGAAAGGCCCGAGACGGAGGGTGACAACACCGAACTTCTGCGGGCACGGATGCGGTTGGTTGAGTTACGCGCCAGAATCCACCGCGACATCGGCCGGCAGAATGCCGCCGCAGAAGACGCTGTACGTCTCGAGCGGATTGCGCAAGCGATCGACCAGCCGGTACCGCAAGCGCGGGCGCAATTCATGCGCGGCACCATTCAGGCCGAGACGGGCGACATTGCCGGGGCGCTGCAGCGGTTCCATGACGCGCGGCGTACCCTTGAAGCCACCAGCGCCACGGCCGAACTTGCCCGCGTACTCAACGCGATTGGCGTTGCCCACAATTTCAGCGGCGATTTTGCTCGCGCACGCGGTTACTACGAACAGGCGCTCGAAACCGTTCGCCGCGTCGACGCCAGGGCGCTGGAGAGCAGCATCCTCGGCAACCGGGCGCTGGTCCTTGCCGAACTGGAAGGCGCCGAAGTTGGCCTGGCCGCGCACCGTGAAGCACTGGCCCTGGCTCGCCAACTTGGCGATGTCCAGAGCGTTGGAAACCAGCTTGCCAATATCTGCAGCCGTCTGGTCGAAGTTAACCGGCTTACCGAAGCAGCCACTACCTGCCGCGAAGCACTGGCCATCGTCGAGGAGCTCGGGAACGCTCGTTTGATCGCCGGGACCCGCATGAGTATCGGCGACCTGGCGCGTAGCCGCGGCCAGCTTGAAGACGCCAGAACAAACTATGAGGCAGCGCTGGGTCTCGCGGAAGGGCGCATTCCTTCGGTAGAAACCAATGTGCTTGAAAAGCTTGCCGAACTCGACGAGCGGCGGGGCGAGCCGCAGCAGGCGCTTGAACGAGTGCGTCAGCTGATGGCATTGCGCGCTGAAGGACGTGAACAAGAACGCTCCCATCTGATTGAAGAGCTTGAGATCCGATACCAGGTGGAAAAGCAGGAACATGAAATCGAATTGCTGGAGCTCGATAGAGCGCTCCAGACCTCAAAGCTCAGGCACCGCAGTCTGTTGTTGATCGGCACGGGTATCGCATTGCTCCTGGCGTTACTTCTCTTGCTGGTTGCCTGGCGTGGATTCATCATCAAGTCGCGCCTGGAGCGCCAACTGGGCGAGCGCAACCAGGAGCTGGGCGAAGCACTGGACACCATCACGCGGCTGGCGCGCGAGGACTCGCTGACCGGCCTGCTGAACAGGCGCGCCTTCCTCGATCTGGCCGAGCGCGAAGCTCGCCGCAGCCGGCGGACCGGCGAGCCACTTTCAATGGTCATGGGCGATATTGACCGTTTCAAGGAACTCAACGACAGCAGTGGACACAGTGCCGGTGACGAGGTTCTGCGACAGCTCGCCGAGAGAATGGAGCAGTCCATACGCGAAATCGACATCGTGTGCCGTTGGGGCGGCGAGGAATTCCTGTTCCTGCTCCCCGGCACCCAACTGGCCGAGGCCTATCGAATCATCCAGAGGGTTCATGAACGGATCACTGAAAAACCGGTTGAGCTGGACCCCCAGCCTGTTGCTATCACGATGACCTTCGGCATCGCCGCGGTTGACTCGGAGATAGACGCCGCTATTGAACGTGCCGACATGGCCATGTATCAAGGCAAGGATGCCGGTCGCAACCGGATTATTGTTGACGCAGACCAGGCATCAGAGCGGCCGGATCCCTGAATGCAAGCTCTCAAGAAGGATTAGCCTGGATTCAGCGCGAACACGACCGCGTTTTCGATAACAGGCGTGGATACCAAGCGAGCCGAGAACCGCTTCTCGCTGACGGCGATCAACATGGCCGCTGAGATCACTGCAGACAAGTTGCCGGGCTACGATCAAGTCGCGGCGATCGAGGCATGGCTCCGTTCGTCCATCCAGTACATTCCCCGCAGCAGCAACGTGCCCGTCTCTGCCGTGTACGTCAACCTCAGGCAATCGGGCGTCGGCCACGTCGCAATCGGCTACGGTCGCGATGCCGGCGATGTTGCCGTGCTGAGTGTCAAGTCCGGGATTGCCCCGGTTCATGCGGTGACGATCACCACCCAATGCGGCATCATGTATAAGCTGTGAACGTCGCCAACCCGGAGTCCACGATGCGGTCCAACACCCGACAAATATTCACCATGCTGATCGGTGCTTTGCTGATGACCTCGTGTGCGGTTGTCGACGAAATAGTCCGGACGGCAGGCCCGAGTGGCGAGTCATCTCGCGAAAGGGTGGCCGAGGGACTGCGCGAAGCACTGAGTGTCGCCAGCCAGCGCGCCAGCGAACAGGTCAGCCGTCCAGGTGGTTATTTCGATAATCAGGCTATTCGGATTCCGCTGCCAGCAACCTTGCAGGATGCAGCCGATCAATTGCGACGATTCGGACTGTCCGGTCAAGTCGACAAGCTGGAACGCACCATGAATCGCGCCGCAGAGACGGCCGCCGAAGAGGCCGTGTCGGTATTCTCCGACAGCATTCGCCAGATGTCGCCAACCGACGTTCTTGCGGTTTTCAACGGCGGCGATGAGGCGGCCACGCAATACCTGCGCCGTACCTCGGAGAATCAACTGCGCCAGCGTTACCGCCCAATCGTGAGCGAGCGGCTGGAGCAAGTGCAGGGCGTGTCGTTATATCGAGAGATCGCGGCGTCCTGGAACCGGCTGCCGGGCGTCCAACCGCTGGAGGCCGACCTTGAGACGTTCGTGACCGATCAGGCACTGAACGGGCTGTTTTCCGTCATTGCCAGCGAAGAACAGCGGATCCGCAACAACCCGGTCGCCCGCACGACTGAGCTGTTGCGCGAGGTCTTCGGCGGCCGCTGATCGGCGGCTTCAATTGACTCCGGCACGGTAATCAATGACGTTGCGCGAACGCCATAAACGCCATGACGGACATCAGCACGCTCGCCAGCACCACAAGCATCCACACCGCATCTACGGGCACTGGCACTGGCGCCGCCGCGGGCAACTGGCTTGCCGTCACGATTCGGGTCTGGGCATCGGCCAGCGCGTGTGCAGCCGTTTCTACTGTCGCCTCGGCCTCAATAGCCGCGTCCAGGCCACGACCAGCGGCGGGATCCAGCAGAATGGAATAAGTCAGCATGCCACCGGCGGCGATGGGCCCTGATTCGTCCAAAGCGCCACTGCCCGATTCGTTCGGACAGACGGATTCGGCGGCAGCGGTACACGTGAAATTCAGGTTCGACGCGCCCGCGGGTATCGGCATCGTCGCACGAAAAGTGCGTTCGGCTGGCGCGGTGTTGGTGAGCACCAGTTCGAAGCCGACAAAGTCGCCAGAGGGCATTCCGAGCAAGTTCGCCTCCACGGGCTGCCCCCGGTCCGCAATGGAGGTCGCCGGGCCCAGCGGATCGACGTAGACGTTGACCAGGCCTGTCTGCGTATCAGTCAGCGTATAGGTCAAGGCCAGGTTTGTCGTCACGCCGGACAGGAACCAGAACGCATTGTTGTCGTTTCGCCCATCCAGAACGCTTGACACGACTGCCGGACTACTCGATCGGAAGAATGCGCCCACCGCGCTGTGATCACGTGAGACCACGGCGACAGCGGTTCCGGTGTCCCCTTGAGCATCCTCGTAGGCAATATCGAGCCCGAAACGCTCTCCCTGAAAACAGAAGGTCGATCCGCAGGACGCAGAGCCTCGCACTTCGGTATCCCCTGCACCCGGGTCCGCGGCATACGCTTGCCGAGTCGGAAGCGGATCGCAAGTATCGAACGCAGTGGTATCGAGCACGCTCTGGAACGGCTGCCCGGCCGGGGAACTGTAAATTCTGGTGTTGCTGGTGGCGGATTCAGTGACGGTGATCTCTGTTTCCGCATCGGTCGCGCCTGCAACAAACACCCAGTAACGATTATTGATCGGGCAACCATCAATAACCCTGACCAGCGCATCATATTGATCATCATCATAGAATTCGAAGACTGCGGCGTCATCCCCGATATCGTCAACAAACTCAGCGCTACCGGACGGCACCCCGGCGACCACAGGTATGAACGCTGCGCCTGCCGCATCAAAACTGACCGAAACTTCAAACGCCCCCTGCTGCAGACACGCCGTTGTGGCGGATGGCGCGCAAACGCCCGCCTGCGCCCAGGACAGGCCACTCGAGAACAGATTCGAGATCAGGAAAAGGGATAGAAACAGGACAGAAACAAG
>JGI12048J13642_11429495_pt1 | contig 46548 bp, 37 predicted proteins | sample ElkSlonscriptome_16_FD_13642 | JGI IMG/M metagenome (IMG submission 13642)
CAAACTCGGCCGCTTTTATGCCCTGATGATGTTTTTCATGGCCTCGATGGCCGGCCTGGTCCTCTCGGGAGACTTGATCACCATCTATATATTCTGGGAATTGACCAGCATCAGCTCCTTCCTGCTCACCGGCACCAATCACCACAAAGAGAAGGCCAGGGCTGCTGCCGGCTCTGGTGCTGGTACTGCTCGGCGCTTTTACCAAGTCCGCCCAGTTTCCCTTCCAACTCTGGCTTTCCAAGGCCATGATCGCGCCGACTCCGGTGAGCGCCTATCTCCATTCGGCGGCCATGGTCAATGCCGGCATCTTCCTTCTGGCCAGACTGCACCCGTTTATGGGCGACACTACCAGCTGGCGCTACAGTATCAGTTTTGTCGGAGCACTAACCATGCTGGAGGGCGCCTACAGCGCCGTCACCCAGGCGGATCTGAAGAAAGTCCTCGCCTATACGACGGTCAGTTCCCTGGGCTTGCTGACACTCCTTCTGGGAATGGGCACCAAATTGGCCGTGGAGGCAGCGCTGCTCTATCTGGTCGTCCACGCCCTGTACAAGGCCAGCATGTTCATGATCGCCGGCACCATCGACGAAGAGGCGGGATCACGCAATATCTACCTGCTGGGCAACCTCAAACAAAGAATGCCGCTCACCACCCTCATCGCCATGCTAGTGCTCCTGTCCATGGCCGGCCTCCCTCCAATGCTGGGCTACGTGAGCAAGGAGCAGGCAGAAACCGATGGTAGCGGATGAGCGGTATTTTTGCTGGTGGAGGACGATGAGGTTCCTTTCCTCTCTCGGGAAGACGGAGGTATCACCCTGGAAAAACAGTCTCGCTATGTCGTTACCCGTTTTTCAGGCTGCCTGAATACTCCTGGACAACACTCAATTACGCTTGCCTTTGCCCTTTTTGGCCGACTTCACCTTGGATTTCTTTTTGCCGGAGCCTGGCGCTTTGGCCAGACGCTTATGCGCCAGCGCATCGAGAACCTCGTGGACGGTGGCACTCTTTTTGCCGCTTTCAGGCTGTCGCTGGTGGTAGTGGCCGTCTTTGTCCATCTCCCAGCAGCTCCTTGTGTTGGTGAGCTGGACATCGAGCATTTCTCTGAGGAGCTGCTGCAGTTGAAGATCCTCTACGGGGGTGACCACTTCAACCCGTGATTCGAGATTGCGCTTCATCAGATCGGCGGAACCTATATAATACTCATCTTCGCCATTGTTCCTGAAATAGAACACCCGGGCATGCTCGAGAAACCTGCCGACGACGGAGATCACCGATACATTCTCCGAAAGCCCGGTAATTCCCGGCCGCAGACGGCAGGTATCGCGGATGATCAGATCCACCTTGACCCCGGCCTGGGAGGCAGTGTAGAGAGCCCGGGTGATATCCTTGTCCTCAAGGGCATTGCATTTGAACTGGATCAGACCCTCGCCCGATTTCTGATGCTGGGCGATCTCTCGGGTGATCTTCTGGAGAAGGGCGCTCTTGAGCATGTTGGGACAGGGGAGAATTTTTTTGTATTTGCGCATGGGAGCATAGCCCATGGTCAGATAATTGAACAGTTCCGTCAAATCCTCGCCCAGCACAGGATCACTGCTCATCAGTCCCAGATCGCAGTATTGGCGGGCAGTACCGGCATGATAGTTACCTGTACCAATATGTACATAGCGTTTGAGGCCGTTGAAATCTCTTCTGACCACGAAAATGACCTTGCTGTGAGTCTTCAGACCGACAACGCCATAGGTTACATGGATCCCAGCCTCCTCAAGCTCCTCGGCCCAGCTGATGTTGGCCGACTCGTCAAAGCGTGCCATAAGCTCCACCACCACCGCCACCTGCTTGCCGTTATGGGCTGCATCAACCAGATATTGGATAATCCGCGACTCGGAGCCGGTTCTGTAGAGTGTCATTTTGATGGCCAGTACTTTGGGATCGTGGCTGGCCTCTTTGACGAAACGTTCGATAGTAGTGTCAAAGGACTCGTAGGGGTGTTGGAGGAGAATGTAGCTTTTCTCACGAAGTATATGAAAGATATTCGACGATTCCGATTGCAGTTCGGGGTGGTCGTAGGGCTGGTGAGGAGGGTAATGCAAATCGGGCCTGGCTATTTTCCAGACCTCTATGAGGTCCCGTTTGGCCATCAGACCGTTGACCTCGTAAACATCCTCGACATCATCGATATTGAGTTCGGCAGCCAGCCTGCCCCGCAGTTGGTCGGGCATGGTCGACTCCACTTCCAGACGGACGATATCGGCGAACTTACGATCGCGCAGTGCTGTCTCAATGACGACAAGCAGGTCGTTGGCCTGTTCGGCATGCCTCTCGGTGATAGCATTGCGCGTCACTCTGAAAAGCCATGAACCTTTGATAACCATGCCTGGAAAAAGATGCGGCAGGTTGTTGGCCACCAGATCCTCGAAGGTGATGTAGATGTGCTCCTGCACCCTGCCACAGGGAATGAAACGGGGTACGCCTATGCCCGTTGGTACCTTTATGCGGTTGAGATGCTCCTGTCCGCCTTCAAACTCGCTGGTGAGTACCAGCAGGTTGAGCGAAAGATTGGAGATGAAGGGGAAGGGATGCGCCGGATCAATTCCCTGAGGGGTCAGCAACGGATAGACATTCTCGGAAAAATACGTATCCATCCTGGCCTTCTGGGAATCGCTGAGATCGCTGTATTTGAGAAAAAGTATGCCCTCACCTTCGAGAAGAGTAAGAAGCTCGCTTTCCAGGCCCTGGCGCTGCTCGAAAATCTGGCGTACACTGACGCTGCAGGCCTCGATCTGTTCCTCGGGAAGCATGCCGTCGACGCTGAGCTTCTTGACACCGGCTCCCACCTGCTGCTTAAGACCGCCGATGCGCTTCATGAAGAATTCGTCGAAATTGGAGCCGACCACGGAGAGGAAAAAGACCCGCTCCAGCAGGGGGTTGCGGTTGTCCATGCCTTCCTGCAGCACCCGTTTGTTGAATTCAAGCCAGGTCAATTCCCGGTTGAGGTACCACCTCGGATCTTCCAGATCAATCTTTACGGAAGAAAGCGCTTCCGCTTTTTTCAGTTCACGCTCGGCGTCCGGCATCCTTTTCTCCCTGCAATTGTCAGCACCAGCATTCTGTCTCAAAAAACAGCATCACTATCGGTAAGTATACACCAGCGGAAGGAAAATCGACAGTGATTGTCAATAAATTTAATACTCTTCTGATCTTTGCCGGTTTTCCTTCACGGCCGTGCCCCAGCAACCAACTGTTTCATACAGCAACCCGCCAGGGAGAGAAAAGAGTCTGAAACGACTTCGACCATGCCCTCAACCGGTCTTTAAAAACCTATTTGCTGTTGTCAGTTCCCGCCGTTTCATGGTAGATGCTGATCAACTCGAAATCGAACATGAGACCTCCATATGCACCTCCTTACAATCCTCGGCCTGGCCGTGGCTCTGGCCATGGATGCCTTTGCCGTCGCCATTGCCACCGGCGTCACTCTCAAAAACGTTGGTTTCCGCCAGACCTTCAGACTGTCCTGGCATTTCGGTCTCTTTCAGGCGCTGATGCCCATCCTCGGCTGGTACTTCGGCAACTCCATAGAGCAGTACGTTGCCCGCTACGCCCACTGGATCGCCTTTTTTCTGCTGTTGATGGTGGGCGGCAATATGATCCGGGAAGCTTTTCAGATCGACGAGGAAAATCACACTCCGAAAAAAGACGCCACCAAAGGAATGACGCTGGTCATCCTGTCGGTGGCAACCTCCATCGATGCTCTTGCCGTCGGCCTGAGTCTTTCACTGCTGCAGGTTTCCATCGTCTATCCGGCGGTGGTCATCGGCCTTGTCGCCGGTCTGTTCACCATGGCAGGTCTTCATCTCGGCGCCATGGCCGCGTCGTCGAACAGGCTCAGCCCTCTAGCCGAGATAACCGGAGGCCTGGTTCTCTGGCTGATCGGGCTCAATATTCTGCGCCGACACGGCATCTTCGACGTTCTTTTTTAACGCCACGTCATTTATCACCGCGCATCCTGCGCCGTGAGCTGGTGTTCGAAAGCGCGGAAGGTCGTCATGATGCCAGTTTCGGGGTCATCGAGGAGCAACAGTTTGAGTTCCTGGAAATAGTCGGCAAGGGAGCGTTTCAGCTGCGGCCGGTTCTCTTTCTCTGTCAGTCTGTGATCCCAGACATCCCAGATCAGCACGCCGAAACCGGCGATGGCACCGAAAAATTTTCCACCCGCCTTGGCAACGACCTTGCCGCCGGTCTTGGCAGCCAGTGAAGAAGCCATTTTTCCGGTGGATTTGGCCATGAGCTTGGAACCGGCCTTGGATATAGCGGTTTTCATATTCGCCGCCAGCAAAGCAGCCCCTCCCGCACCGGAAACCGTCAGGGTCTTGAGGGTCAATGGTGTCTGCCTGGCTCCTTCGACGGAACCGGAAGTTATGGCGATGTCCTCAAGATAGCTCTGCCACTCCGCTCTGCCGATACTGTAGGTCGCAGGTATTTCCTCGAGTCGCCGGCGCAGGCTACCGACATAGCGGGAGGCGGTTTCGTTGATGATTCTCTCCAGAGTTTTCTGGGCGATCTGCGGCTGCAGAACGCGGGCGGCAAATTCGGCCTGGATCTCTTCAGTCAGCTTCTCCGAAGCAGTCGGCTGACTCTTCAGGACGTAGTGGACCCCGTATTGATACAATCCCTTCAAGCCGAGCAGCTGTTGGGTCCAGTAGCTGAAATACCAGTCAAGGAAGGACTGGTCTACCCGCTCCATCATCGAGGCTATCCAGGCATCAAGCTGGCCGGCGGCGTATTCCCGGGCCGATAATCGCGCCGACTGCAGAGCGGCAGCCAGGGCGCCATCGACCTGCTGCCAGTCGATCTCGGGGCGTACAGGTTTGACGGTGAGCTCTGGGCGCCCGTCGCTCCCCGCCCGTCGCTCATCGAGCTGTGACTGGAGAATGAGCCAGCCGCCGGCGGCGAGCACAATGAGAACGATGGCGATCCACAGGGAATTCACCAGAATTCGTCTGAGCGAGTCGAGCATTTCAGCCGTCGTCTGCAGTCTTTTTTTCACCATCTATAAGGGGTAATCATTCGGTAACAACGAGGACTAAAACGCCTCGACCATACGCAGTATCTTGAAGTGATTGGAAAAAACGTTCTGGAGCACCGCCACATAATTGTATTGGGCACGTGAGAGATTGGCCACCGCATCGAGCAGATCAGATTCGCGCTGCAGGCCTTCGTTGTATTTCAGCCGGGTGATTCTGAGATTCTCTTCGGCCTGTTCTATGCTGACCAGGGCGACCTCGATGTTGCGCAGGCTGACGCTATAGTCGATATGAAGATTCTGCAGTTCCGTCTTCAGCGTATCTTTGCGTTCTTTCATGTCATAATGGAGGCCCTGGGTTTCCAGACGTGCCTTGGCGACACGTGCCTGGGTAGCCCCTCCCCGATAGAGATTCATCGACAGAACCAGCTGGGCCCGCAGCTCCTCGCTGCCGACATTTCCCCTGCCGCCTATGAGATCATCATCGAAATAACTGTAGCTGCCCACCAGATCCACCTTGGGGTAATACCCGCTCTGATCCGCCTGCCGCTGATACATAGAGGCCTCGATAAGCTTGTCAAAGACCTGCAGCTCGCTCCTGCGCGCCAGCATCAAGGCCATATTGCCTTCCAGGTCCTTCCCTCCCGGTATATTCTCGAACTCTTCAAAATCGAGCAGGGCCAGCCGCAGATCTTCGCCGACCACCCGTCCCAGCAGGATGACGCTTTTTTCAAGACCGCCCTTGGCCGCCTCAACCTGAATCAGGGTATCATCGAGGTCGACCTTGAACTTCAACAGTTCGTTCCGGTCGATCAGCCCTACGTCGAGGCGGTTTTTGCCATCCTGGTAGATCTTCTGGAGGGTTTCGTAATTTTTCCGGGCAACTTCCAGGTTGGCCCTTCTTTCATAGACATTGAGATACTGGAGGGCGACATTCAGCTGAATATCCTGGGTCAGGCCGTCAAGTTGCAGCTCTTCCACCTCGGTGAGCAACTCTGCCGACTCGATACTATATCTATCTTTAAAACCGTTGAACAGATTCCAGGTGACGGCACTGTAGAAAATAGAGGAGTCGGTGGCAGAAAAGGAGGAGTCGACACTGCCGCCAAAACCACTGTCAAGGCTGCCGCCGCCACCGCCTAACTCCAGAGAGGGGGATTTGTCGTCAATTTTATTCATCTGGTAGGAGACATCGACCGAGGGGTAATAGCCTGCCCTGGCGAGAACGCTATCCTTTTCACTTTTTTCCAGGTTGACGATGTACCTCTTCAGTATTTCCCTTTTCTCCAGAGCCTTGTCCTGCAGCTCTTCGAGGCCGATGCCGAAAGCCGGTGATGCCGCCAGCAGGATACCCACAACCAAATTAAGCACTTTCATGTGATCTACTCCTTTCAAATCTGATAACAAAGGCCAGCAGTGCCGGTATGACAAACAGCGTGAACATGGTGGAAAGCGCCAGCCCTCCGAGCAGAATCGAGCCAAGTCCCCGGTAGAGTTCACTGCCGGACCCCGTGGAGACCACCAGCGGCGTCATGGCCAGCAGACTGGTGGTGGCGCTCATAAAAATGGGCCGAATACGTGTCCGGACAGCATCGGAGATGGCATCGAGACCCTCAAGAGCGTGATAGCGCACATTGTTGAGAGACTGGTGGACAATGAGAATGGCGTTATTGACCACCGTGCCGATAAGAATGATGAAGCCCAGCATGGCCAGGATATCAAAACCCTGGGGTGCGATAAGCATGTTGACCAGCTCCAGGCCGACGAAACCGCCTGCAGCCGCCAGAGGCACCGTGAACAGAATGATGAAGGGATAGAGGAAGTTCTCGAAAAGTGCCGCCAGCAGCAGATAGGTAATCAACAGGGCCAGCAGCAGATTCCACTGCAGAGCACGCCCGGTCTCCACCAGCTTGTCGGCATTACCGCCGATGGATATCTCCAGACCGTCTAGTTTACCAGCGGCCTGCAGGGATGCAACGACATCCGTTTCGATAATCTCCATGGCCTGCTGCAGCGGCAGCTCCTTCGATGGGGTCACCTGCAGGGTAACGTTACGCTTGCGCTCCAGATGACTTATCTGCGGCATTGACTCGCTATAGACCATGTCAGCGACGTCGTCGACCTTGATAAGATCGCCGAAACCATTGACAATTGTCGCCGACAGAATACTTTCCGGCGTATCAAACTCCTCCGTGCCGCCCTTGAGGACGAGATCGATTTGTTTGATGCCTTCGGGGCGATATTCGTCGATGGTGCGCCCGTCCATGAGGATATCGACGTAGGTGCCCAGGTCACGCTCCGTCAGGCCGCTGGCGGCGAGCATTTCCTTGTCCGGTATGATCCTGATTTCGGGATAACTGGTTTCCAGCGAAGGTACCGGACGAATCTGGGCGTCGGGGATCTTCTCGCTGATGGCACCGTAGAGCATGCGCCCGGCGGCGACGATATCGGTGACCTGTTGACCGGAAATATTGACCTCCACCGTCCTTCCCTTGCCGATGCCGCTTTCGAAAATACCGGCCTGGATGCTGACGCCGAAAAAACCGGGTATGGAATTCATGATCCGGGTAAATAGCGGCATCATCTCCTTGGCCCGGGTCTCATGCTCGCTGATGCCGCCAAAAATAGTGATCCGGTCGGCACCGACGAAAAACATCTGTTTAATCCGGGGAACACCATCCTTGAAATCCTCCTGGAAATAGGGCTCGGCCTCCTTGTATATATAGGTTCCGATTTCCTCCATTTTGTCAACGGAATACCCCGGCGGCGGAATGAGGATGTTGAGAATGAGGTTGCGGTTTCCCTGTGGCAGATATTCGGCGCTGGGCCTCAGCCAGACCACCAGCGTCACCGACAGCGCGGTGAAGAAGACGATGGTGCCGATCCTGGTGAAAACGTTTTTCAGGCAGAAGGCGGATACAGCCATGATCCCTCTGGCGATTACCGGACCGACGATGCTCTTCTGCAGGGCATTGCCACCGCGCTTTTTATCCTTGCGGTAGAGAAGGTGGATAAGGGTGGGAATCACCGATACGGATACCAGCAGGCTGATAATGATGGAGAAGGTGATGGCTATGGCGATATCGCGAAACAGCTGTCCGGCCTCCTCGGCCATGAAGATCACCGGCAGAAAGACCGCCACGGTGGTGGCGGTGGAGGCAAAAACCGCCCCCCAGACCTCCTTGGCTCCTTCGAGAGCGGCATTGAAAGCACTTTTGCCCATCTTGCGATGGCGGTCAATGTTTTCCAGGACGACAATGGAGTTGTCGACCAGCATGCCGACGGCGAAGGAAATTCCCGCCAGACTAACGACATTGAGGCTCCGGCCGGCCAGGGAGAGGAAAATAAAGGTGCCGATAACCGATATGGGTATAGCAACGGCGGTGGTCAATGTCGAACGGACACTGCGGAGAAAAGTGAGCAGAACGATGATTGCGAGAACGCCGCCTATAAGGACGTTCTGCTTTACCAGATTTATGGAGGTGTTGATATAGGAGCGCTGGTCATAAACCATATCTATGAAGAGACCCTCCCCTGCCAGAATCCCCTCATTCAGAGCCGTTACCACATCCTCAACCCGCTCGGTCATGGCCAAAACGTTTGTTCCCGGCTCCTTGCGCACGCCGACGACGATGACATCGGTACCGTTATGGAGAACCGAGACGCTTTCCTTTTCAAAATCCTTCTCCACTGAAACGATATCGCGGAGATACACCCTTTTGATGCCATCGTCGAAAACAACGACATCAAGCGCATCCTCGGGCTGCTGAAACTGACCTATGGTACGGATTCGATAATTTTTGCGGCCGATTCCCAAAACACCGGCCGAGGTGGTGGTGTTGGCGCTGCGTATGGCTCCGCTGACCTGGCCGATGGTGATCTTATGCTGGGCCATTTTCTGGGTATCGAGAATGACATGGAGTTCGGATTCGGTGCCGCCGAAAACAAAAAGCGAGCCGACTCCGGGCACCCTCTCCAGGTTCTGGCGCACGGCATCCTCAAAAAAGGTCCGGTACTCTCTGATAGAGTTGGGGGTGCCCTCTTGGGTTTTCAACATCATCCAGATGACCGGCGAGGAGCTGGCACCGGCCGATTCTATCACCGGCTTGTCGGCGTTTTCAGGATAGTTGGAAACCTCGTTGAGTTTATTGGAAACCCTGAGCAGGGCATCGTCGATGTCGGTTTCAAGAAGAAAGGACAGGGTTATCTCTGCAAAGCTGTTATAGGCCGAGCTTTCCATCTTGGTAAGCCCCCTCAGCCCCTTGAGCGCTTCCTCCTGGCGCTCAAGGATCTCCTTTTCGATCTCGAAGGGAGTGGCTCCTCCCCAGGCTGTTCCCACGGTAATCTGTGGTGTCTCCACGTCGGGAGTGAGCTGGATCGGCAGCGAATTAAGGCCGATGAGGCCGAAGGTGACCACGAGGATGACGGCCACGGCCACGGACACCGGTTTGTTGAGAGAATACCGTACTATATCCATGCTATTCTCCTGCAACTTTCACGGGCTGGTCCGGCCGCAGCCGCTCGTTGCCCTCGACCACCACAGCCATTCCAGGAACGATAGAGGTATTGTCGACACCAACCCTGTCACCGAGGTAGGCGATGATAGTGATCGGCATGATGGCAGCTTTGTCGTCCTTGACGGTATAAATGAAATCCCCACCCTGGTGCTTGACCACGGCCGCCCGTTTGAAAATGCTCAGTTTCCTTTTGGGACTCGCCGAAACATACACGGTTGCGGACATGTTCTCGGCCACCAGCGGCTGGTAGGGTATATTGATCTTGAGAAATACGTTTTTGGTTTTGACATCGGCAATCGGATCGATATTCACCAGCCTGCCCTTCACCTCTCTGTCAAAGGCGTTGATAATCACCTCCATCTCTTCGCCTATGGCGACAAACTTCAGAAGATCCTCGGAAACAGGAGCACGGGCATGCAGGCTGCTGCTGGCGCCAATGGTGAGCAGCCTCCGGCCCTGTTGCGCCCAGCCGCCGGTGTCGACATCCTTGCTGAGAACGACACCATCGAAGGGTGCGCTTATTACCGACCGCCGCTTCTGGATTAAGAGCTTGGCCAGGGTATCCTCGGTGGCCTGCTTCTCCTTGACGGCATTTTCATAGTCGAAAAGGGCATCATCGTATATCTTCTCGCTTACCCCTTCGGACTCGAAAATTTTGGCAAGTCTTTCATAATCTTTTCTGGCATTTTCAATACGAAGATCGATCTGTTGCAGACGTGTTTGCGTAAGAGAAATCTCACGTTCGAGGATTTCGGTATCGAGCCGGACAAGAACTTCATCTTTCTTCACCCGGTCACCCTGAACGACGGTGACCTCTTGGACAAGGCCGGAGACATCGGTTGAGATTTCAGACTTGCGCTCATAATACAGCACACCGAGAACCGACTGCGTACTCGCCACTACCTCCTCCACCACCTGATCGACAACCACCTTCGCCGGCGGTGGCCCTTGTGCTCCAGCACTTGAACACAACACGATCCATATCCAGACGACCGTAAGAACCGATAACAAATTTCTCATTTATGCCTTCCCCTCATCTAGAGCGTTCATCAATTTTTCGATATTATGATTAATCTTCCCAAGAACCCGGCGAAAAGCCCGCTCTTCCTCCTGACCGACACCCTCGACAAACCAGCTGGCATAGGATTCGAATTCGTTCGATACCTCGGCAATTATTCTTTCACCCTCTCGGGTAAGATACACCAGGGAGGAACGTCTGTCTGCAGGGTTGGGCTGTCTTTCTATCCAGCCTTTCTTTTCAAGTCGGTCCAATAGCCTGGTGATATTGGCCGGTTTCTTGCCGACACTCACGCAGAGCTGGCTCTGACTTATCCCTGCCCTCGCCGAGGTACTCTTGAGAATATGAAACTGCTCCGTCGTCAGGCCGTAGGGATTTAAGAGCTTCTCCGCATAATTGCGTAGGTCAAGAGAGGTTTTGTATATCAACCTGCCTATGGGTTCTTCCGCGCACTTGGGCATTACTTGTCTCCTTAATAATTAACCAGGCAAATATTGTCCATGGCGACAGTCCTGTCAAGAATCTTTTCTCTGCTCGCAGAAATAATTCAAGTTACAGAGTGTTTAGGGAATATCGCCAATGAGGACAGCAACCGGTTTTCCCATCCTGCCGCGAGGCTTCTGCAGCCGCTTCTTCTCTTTCCATCAATGAGATTGAATGGTCGGGATTGTCTGCTCTTTCCGCCTGAGAAAAGAGCAGACAATCAGCGACGAAAAAAATATCGGTCTGGCAGGGGTCCTCTGGAGACTTACACGCTAGGTCGGCAGACTCAGAGAGCTTATCCACTTCCAGGGAGGCAGAATGGGCTACGAAGCATCTTGGGAAATCAGTTTTTCTATTGATAATAATTCCTGCAACTTCTATGGTAGAAGAAAAGATTGCTTCCGTCATCCGTTGCACATATAATACGTTTGTCATAATTACGACATGGCTCTAAATTTTTAAAATTACATACAATATCCAGGTTCTCCGGGACGCTGGGGGCAAAAAGCTCCTGCGGCGTTTTTCCGACAGGCACCGCACTCTCTCCATAGAGACTCTTTCATGGTTGAACACGGGCGGGCACCCATGCTGCTCAACAGAAGAAAACTCATAGGCCTTGCCGCCGCCGCAGCTACATTCGGTGCCGCCTATTATTACGGTCTGCACAGCCGCGGCACCAACAGCTTTATGTTACGCGATTCGCGCACGATGATGGGGACCATCGTCAATTTCACCATTCTCGGCCCTGATCGCAAAAGCTGTGAACAGGCGCTGGCCCGAACCGTAGAACATATGCGGCTTCAGGGCAGCATCATCAACACCTACGAGCCCGACAGTCCGCTTTCCAGGCTCAACCGCCAGGGTGTGCTCGAAAACAGCCACCCGACCCTGCTCAAGGTGACCCGCATGGCTCTCGACATGGCCCGGCTCACCGACGGCGCCTTTGACCCGACGGTCTATCCCCTGGTTGGTCTCTCCAGAGAGATGAAGGAAAAAGGCTCGCTGCCGCCGCAGCAGGAGATCGACAGCGCCCTGGCCCTCGTCGATTACCGCAAGGTCGCAATAGAAGGCGATACCATTCGCTACGCCCGGCCGACGATGGCCATGACCCTTGACGGCATCGGCAAGGGCTATATCGTAGATGAGGGTGTGCGTAAAATTAATGAACTGGGCTTTGCCAATGTCTGCATCGAAGCCGGCGGCGATCTCATGGTTACCGGCACCAAGAGTTCCGGCGCTCCCTGGACCATTGCCATTCGCAACCCCAGGCCGGAAACAGAGAAACAACAATATATAATCAAGATGAAGGACAGGGCCATCGCCACATCGGGCGACTATATGCAATCTTTCAGCAAAGACCGGAGATATCACCATATCATCAACCCCGCCACCGGCTTTTCGCCCCCGGAGCTGGCGAGCTGCTCCATTCTGGCGCCCTCCGTGGCCAGGGCCGACGGCCTGGCAACTTCTGCCATGGTCATGGGCCCGGATAAAGCCATGGCTTTACTCCAGACTTTGCCGGGCTGCGAAGGCTTTCTCATTGGAAAAGATCTCACAACTTATACTTCAAAGGACTTTTTCAGCTGACATGAAACGAATTGAACTCAACAGAGGACTCGATCTCCCCATTACCGGCACTCCGGAACAGACCATTGGCCGGGTCAATACCATCACCAGGGTGGCACTCATCGGAGACGACTATATCGGTATGCGGCCCACCATGGAAGTAAACGAAGGGGATAGGGTCCGTACCGGTCAGCTGCTGTTCATGGACAAGAAAACCGAAGGGCTGCGCTACACCTCTCCGGCGACCGGCACGGTGACAGGAGTCAATCGCGGAGCCAAACGCAAGTTCGAATCCGTGGTCATAGAGGTGGAGGAAGACGACCATATATCCTTTGTCGACCCGGCGGAAAAATCTCCCGGGGAGCGAAGCGCCGAGGAGATCAGATCAGTCCTTCAGCAGGCGGGTATGTGGAGCGCCTTTCGCACCAGGCCCTTCGGCAAGGTGCCGGCCATCGACGCCTCGCCTGCGGCCCTGTTTATCACGGCCATGGACAGCCGCCCACTGGCAGCAGATGCCAAAGTGATCATCGACGAAAGTCCCACCCAGTTCACCACCGGCCTGATCGTACTGCGCCGGCTGCTGGAGTGCCCGCTCTATGTCTGCCTCGACGACCGGGAGGCAATCGGTGCCGAAATCCCCTCTGACCTCGAGGTGGTCGAGTTCAAAGGTCCTCATCCCGCCGGTCTGCCCTCCACGCATATCCATATGCTCGACCAGGCAAGAGAATTGCGGGTCCACTGGCACATCGACTACCAGGAGGTCATCGGCATAGGCCATCTCTTCGAGACCGGCACTCTACCCACCGACAGGATCATTGCTCTGGCAGGCCCGGCAGTCAAGGAGCCACGGCTGCTACGGGTGCGCATCGGTGCATCGATAGACGAAATCTGCGAGGACGAAATGGTTTCGACGCCGCACAGAATCCTTTCGGGATCGGTACTCGACGGTCGCCAGGTAGACGAGTTCCATCGCTATCTGGGACGCTACCACAATCAGATATCGGCGCTGCACGAAGGCAGCGGCAGAAGCTTTTTCAGCTGGGCACGGTTGGGGGGAGATCGTTTCTCCACCAAACCCCACTTCACCTCGGCTCTCGACAGGAGCCAGAAGTTTGCCATGAACACCGCCGTCTGGGGCGGCAAGAGGGCGATTTTTCCCCAGGGCAACTACGACAAGGTGATGCCTCTGGACATAGTTCCCATCGCTCTGCTCAAAGCCATAGCCGTCGGCGATACGGAAAAATCACGCAATCTCGGCGCCCTGGAACTGATTGAAGACGATCTGGCACTGTGCTCCTTCGTCTGTCCCGGCAAGAACGACTTCGGCCCCATGCTCCGCAGGGTGCTCACCGAAATCGAACTGGAAGGCTGACACGAACACCACCATCATTGAAAAACAACGGCGGACGCATGAAAAAACTCGATACCTTTTTCCAAAACCTGGAGCCTCATTTTCGCAAGGGCGGCAAATACGAAAAATACTATCCGCTCTACGAGGCCGTCGACACCATTCTCTTCGGCTCCAGCAGCAAAACCCAGACTGCTCCGCACGTACGCGATGCCATCGACTACAAGCGGATAATGACCACGGTGATCGTCGCCCTTATTCCCTGCACCCTCATGGCCATGTGGAATACCGGCTACCAGGCCAACCTGGTGATCGACTCCATGGGGCTTGCCCCCCCGGACGGCTGGCGCGGAGCGATCATGTCGGCCGTCGGCTGCTCACCGGACAGCCTCTTCTCCAACTTTCTCCACGGCGCCCTCTATTTCCTGCCGGTCTACATCGTCACCGTGGTGGTGGGCGGTTTTTGGGAGGTATTGTTCAATTTCATCCGCCGCCATGAGATATCGGAAGCCTTTCTGGTAACAAGCCTGCTGTTTCCCCTGACCCTGCCGGCAACCATTCCCCTGTGGCAGGTGGCACTCGGCATAAGTTTCGGCGTCATTATCGCCAAGGAGGCCTTCGGCGGCGTCGGCCGCAATTTCATGAATCCGGCGCTGGCCTCCCGCGCCTTTCTCTATTTCGCCTATCCGCTCCAGTCCACCGGTAATAATGTCTGGGTGGCGGTGGATGGAGTCAGCTCCGCCACGCCCATGGCCCAGATCGGCGCAACCGCCTCTGTCGCTGGCCAGGTGGTGGAAAAAATCGATTACAGCTGGACCCAGGCCTTCCTCGGGGTTATCCCCGGATCAATGGGCGAGACCTCGACACTGGCCTGCCTGCTGGGCGCCGCCCTGTTGCTTATAACCGGCGTCGCCTCCTGGCGCATCATGCTGGCGACACTCATCGGCGGCGTCATAGGCGCCAGCTTTTTTTATCTTTTCCCGGACCCGGCCAATCCCATGACCGCCGTAGCGCCGCACTGGCACCTGGTTCTTGGCGGATTCGCCTTCGGTCTGGTATTCATGGCCACGGATCCGGTCTCCGCCGCCCATACCCGTGCGGGAATGTGGATGTTCGGCCTGCTGGTGGGCATACTCGCCATGCTCATCCGGATCGCCAACCCTGCCTATACCGAGGGCATTATGCTGGCAATTCTGCTCGGTAACGTTTTCGCACCGCTGTTTGACTACTTTGTCATCCAGGCCAATGTCAAGAGAAGGATGGTACGTCATGGCTGAAGAATCTCCCTATAAACCGTTCTATTCCGTACTGGTTCTCGCCTTTTTCTGCTCCCTGCTGGTTGCCGGCGCCGCCGTCGGTCTGCGGCCGCTGCAGGAGGAGAACAAACTGCAGGACCGGAAAAAGAATATTCTGCAGGCGGCCGGTCTGTGGCAGGAGGACGCCTCCATAGATGCGCTGTTCGCCGATATAGAAACCCGCGTCATCGAGCTTGACAGCGGCCAGTTCGTACCGGAGAGTAGCATTTCACCACCGGAGTACGATCAGCGCAAGGCTGCCATGAACGCGGACATGGGCGAATCGATACCCGACCCCGACGATGTCGCCGGCCTCGGCCGCCGGGAAAAATATTCCCTAGTCTACCTGGTCAGGAAAAACGGCGATATCAATCAGGTCGTCTTGCCGGTTCGCGGCAAGGGTCTGTGGTCGACCATGTACGCATACATCGCTCTCCAGGACGATTTCAAGACCATCAACGGCATCTCCTTCTATGAGCATGGCGAAACCCCCGGTCTCGGCGGTGAAATCGAAAATGACCGCTGGCAGGCCGGCTGGCAGGGAAAGAAGGTTTACGATGAGTCCTCTCAGGAAGCGCTCACCGTCGGCAAGGCCCAGGGTGACACACCGGAAAAGTATCAGGTCGACGGCATCTCCGGAGCAACGCTGACCACGGAAGGGGTGGATAACCTCGTCGACTTCTGGTTCGGCAGCAACGGCTTCAAACCATTTCTTACCCGACTGCAGGAAACCGGAGGAAAATACAATGGCTGAAACCACAGTAGAACTCGTCACCCGATCAATCTTCAGGCGCAACCCCATTGCTCTGCTGGTCCTGGGCATCTGCTCGGCGCTGGCGGTTACCGGCCAAATGGCCACCGCTTTTGTCATGTGCGTCTGCGTGACACTGGTTACCGCTTTTTCCAGTCTCACCATAAGCATCGTCCGTTTCCAGATCCCCAATACCGTGCGTATCGGTATTCAGATCACCGTTATCGCCACCCTGGTTATTCTCGTTGACCAGATTCTCAAGGCCTTCTTCTTCGAATTATCGAAACAGCTCTCCATTTTCGTCGGTCTGATCATCACCAACTGCATCGTCATGGGCCGGGCGGAAGGCTACGCCATGAGCAACCCCCCCATAGCCTCCTTTATGGACGGTATCGGCAACGGCCTGGGTTACAGCTTCATTCTCATGTCTGTTGCCTTCGTGCGTGAGCTGTTCGGCTCCGGGTCGTTGTTCGGCTACGAGATTCTGCCGCTGGCCAGTAACGGCGGCTGGTATCCGCGCAACGGCCTGCTGGTGCTGCCGGCCAGCGCCTTTTTTCTCATCGCCATAATCATCTGGATCCTCCGCACCATCGACCCCGAACAACAGGAGAAAGACTGATGTCTCATTATATCGATATAATACTGCGGTCCATCTTCCTGGAAAACCTGCCGCTTAGCTTTTTCCTGGGAATGTGCACCTTCCTGGCCATTTCCAAACAGGTGAAGACCGCCATCGGCCTGGGCAGTGCGGTATTGGTGCTGCAGATTATCACGGTACCGCTCAACAACCTCATACTCAACCACCTGCTCAAACCGGGCGCCTTTGCCTGGGCTGGTTTTCCCGATGTCGATCTGCAGTTTCTGGGACTGCTCACCTATATCGCCATCATTGCCGCAACCGTACAGATTCTGGAGATGTTCCTCGATCGTTTTGTCCCGGCACTCTACAACACGCTGGGCATCTTTCTGCCGCTGCTCACCGTCAACTGCGCCATCCTCGGCGCTTCTTTATTCATGGTCGAGCGTGATTATACTTTTCCAGAGAGCCTTGCTTACGGCTTTGGTGCCGGCGCCGGCTTCTTCCTGGCCGTCGTCGCCCTGGGAGGCATCAGGGAAAGACTGGAATATGCCAATCCGCCCGCCGGGCTGCGCGGCCTGGGACTCACCTTCATCACGGCGGGACTCATGGCCATGGCCTTTATGGGCCTTGCGGGAATGTAAGCGGAATTCGAGTTTATGACTATTAACGGAGTTGGAAGATGAACGAAATTCTCTTCGCTGTCGGCTGTTTTCTGGTTATTCAGTTCATTCTGGTGAGCTTGATCACCGTTGCCAAGAAAACACTGCTGCCCAGCGGCGAAATCAAGATTGAAATCAACGACGACAAGGAATTGACCACTTCGCCGGGAGGCAAGCTGCTGACCACCCTGGCTGATCAGGAAATATATCTGCCTTCCGCCTGCGGCGGCGGCGGCAGCTGTGCCCAATGCCTGGTCAAAGTTGAATCGGGCGGTGGTTCCATACTGCCCACGGAAAAATCAAAGATCAACAACCGCGATGCCAGAAGCGGCATCCGACTGGCCTGCCAGGTACCGGTCAAACGCGATCTGCATATCAAGGTGCCGCCTGAAGTACTGGAAACCAGAAAATGGAAATGCAGGGTCCGCTCCAACAACAATGTCGCCACCTTCATCAAGGAGCTGGTCCTGGAGGTTCCGGAAGGCGAATCCGTCGGCTTCCAATCCGGCGGCTACATCCAGATCGAGGTGCCTCCGCACGAGGTCTCCTACGCCAACTTCGAAATCGACGACCGCTTTTTGAACGACTGGACCAAATTCAAGATGTTCCAGTTCAAATCACATGTCTACACGCCGGTGACCCGTGCCTACTCGATGGCCAACTATCCCGGAGAAAAAGGCATCATCATGCTCAACGTCCGCATCGCCAGCCCGCCGCCGAACGCTGATGAAGATGAGATACCGCCCGGCCAGGTCTCCTCCTATATCTTCAATCTCAAGGAAGGAGATGAGGTTATCATCTCCGGCCCCTACGGCGAATTCTACCTCGAGGAAAGCGATGCAGAGATGGTCTTCATCGGCGGCGGCGCCGGCATGGCTCCCCTGCGCAGTCACATCTTCCAGCTTTTCAGGGCCGATAAGACCACGCGCAAGGTTTCTTTCTGGTACGGCGGCAGGAGCAAAAAGGAGTTGTTCTACATAGAAGAATTCGAACAACTGGAAAAGGAACATGACAACTTTTCCCTCCACATCGCCCTTTCCGATCCGCAGCCGGAGGATAACTGGCAGGGGGAAACCGGTTTTATCCATCTCGTTCTCTATGAAAAATACCTCAAGGATCATCCGGCGCCCGAGGATATAATGTATTATATGTGCGGCCCGCCGATGATGACCAAATCGGTCCTTGAGATGCTCGACAACCTCGGGGTGGAAAAGGAGAACATCCGCTTCGACGACTTCGGAGGCTGAACCAATCAGTACGATACTATGACTGCTTTCATAACGACCCTGCTCCTCACCTTCCTGCTTATTGGAGGAGCCGCCCTATGCATAAACTTCTGCAAATCCAGACCGCGCAACGGCAAACATCAACTCACCGGCATGTGTCACAAGAACGGCGGGGCCTCCTGCTGCGGCTCGAAATACCTGGTGGACAGCTGCTCGGAAAACCAGCAATGAGTTAATGAGTTCGACGTCAATCGTTGTCACTAGTCTCTGAATGCACGAGGAGGATTGCCGGATGATCATCGGAATACTGAAGGAAATCAAGATTGCCGAACACAGAGTATGCATGACCCCTGCGGGCGTTGAGGTAATGCGGCAGAATGGCCACATGGTGCTTGTTGAAGAAGAAGCAGGCGTCGACAGCGGTTTCGCTAATGAAGCCTACATCCAGGCCGGCGCCGAAATGGTCGAGACAGCCGCCGAGATATATGCACGGGCGGAGATGGTCATGCATGTCAAGGAACCACAGCCATCCGAGTATGCACTGATCCGCACGGACCAGATAATCTTCACCTACCTGCACCTGGCCGCTGAACGTCAGTTGACCGAGGCCCTGATAGAAGCCGGATCGGTTAATATTGCCTATGAAACCATCCAGAAAGCCGACGGTTCGCTGCCCCTGCTGACGCCCATGAGTGAAGTCGCCGGCAGGATGGCCACCCAGGAAGGAGCCAAATATCTTGAGCTGCACCAGGGGGGCAGCGGAATCCTGCTCGGCGGAGTACCGGGCGTGGCCCCCGGCAACGTCGTCATCATCGGCGGCGGCGTCGTCGGCATCAACGCGGCTCGCATTGCCTGCGGCCTCGGCGCCAGGGTATATCTGCTCGACACCAACCTTGATCGGCTGCGCTACCTCAGCGAGGTCATGCCCAGCAACTGTTTTCCGATCATGAGCAGTCGCCCTGTGCTGCGGGAGATGCTGCGGGAGGCCGATCTTGTTATCGGCGCGGTGCTTATTCCAGGCGCCAAGGCGCCGAAGCTGGTGACCCGCGACATGTTGAGCGTGATGAAGCCGGGAACGGTGATGGTCGATGTGGCCATAGACCAGGGAGGGTGTTTTGAAACATCGAGACCGACCACCCATACCCACCCCACCTTCGCCGTCGACGAAATTGTTCATTACTGCGTCGCCAACATGCCCGGCGCAGTGGCCAAAACCTCGACCCAGGCCCTCACCAATGCCACCCTGCCCTATGCCGTGGAGATAGCCGACAAGGGGTGGAAAAAGGCCTGCCATGAAAACAGCGAGATCATCCCCGGAGTCAACGTCGTTGGGGGAAAAATCACCCACAGGGGTGTAGCAGCCGCCTTCGACATGGAGTATGTCAACCTCGATCAGCTGCTCGTATAATGCACCTCGTTTTTTTGCAGACATACCGCAGTTTTTCGGGAGGGCGTACAGGCCACTCCCGGAGAGCACCTTCATCATTGACACCTGCGCATCCTCCAGCACGAGGGATGTTTACAAGGCTATGAACAATCACCGACACAAACCTCCCGAGCAGTATCAGGGATTCGAACAGGGTCCTATCCGGCCGCCGAGCGAGGCCGCCAGCCTGCTTATCCGGGTCACCCGCAACTGTCCCTGGAACCGCTGTACCTTCTGTCCCGTCTACAAGGGGGAGAAATTTTCGCTGCGCGAGGTTGATCATGTCATCAAGGATATCGACACTGTCGCTCACTTTGTCAGCCGGTTACGGCAAGAGAAGACACCCTCACCAAGCGTCGCCGACCTCGGTCCGCAGGGCAATGACCCCGATCATGGCGGGCGCATGGCTCAGAGCGCCGCCATCAACTGGGCCCAGGGAGGTATGCGCTCGATTTTTCTCCAGGATGCCAACAGCCTCATCATCAAACCGGAAAATCTGATACGTATCCTTGAGCACCTCCGTCACCGATTCCCCTGGGTGGAAAGGATAACCTCCTACGCCAGGTCGCATACCGTCTGCAGAATACAGGACAATCAGCTCAAGGCGATGGCCGAACTTGGGCTCAATCGCATCCACATCGGCATGGAATCCGGATCCGACGCCGTACTGAAAATGGTCAAAAAAGGCTCGACCAAGCAGGACCATATAACCGCCGGAGGCAAGATCAAAAATGCCGGCATGGAACTCTCCGAATACATCATGCCGGGACTGGGTGGGAGAGAACTCTCCACCGATCATGCTCTGGAAAGCGCCGATGCGCTCAACGCCATTGATGCCGATTTCATCAGGCTCCGCAGCCTGGCTATTCCGAACCACGTCGAACTGTACAGCCTTTATGAAAAAGGAGAGTTTAAAAAACTCACCGACAGAGAGGTCGCCGAAGAGATCCTAATGTTCCTTGAAACTCTCGACGGCATCACCTCCATTATCAAGAGCGACCATATCCTCAACCTTTTTGAAGAGGTTCAGGGAAAACTGCCGGAAGACAAAGAACGCATGCTGGAGGTGGTCAAAACCTTTCTCGCTCTGCCCGATCATGAACGTATGCTCTACCAGGTAGGCAGGCGCGCCGGCATCTTCTCCAGGCTCTCCCATCTGGAGGATCCGGGGCGGCGCCGGGAGGCCGAATCGATTTGCCACCGGTTCAATATAACCCCGGACAATGTCGACCAGGCGGTGGATGAACTGATGAAGCGCTTCATCTAGCCCGAACATTCCATGATGAATGGACGAAGTGTTCCATATAACTACTACCTACCAACCTGTAAGGTGTTGTATTTGTGTGCCACGTAATTGTTAGAGCCAATCTAGATGATTGTGGATGTAACAGTTTGTACAAAGAAAACAATGCCGGTTATGTCCATTTTCACCCGTCGGGCGAGTCGATATGGCCTGCCAGCCCGAGTTGAAGCTCAATGATATTAAGTATCTTTCGCTGTATACCAGTTCTTCTTTCTATCAGCCTGGCTCCGTCATTCGTCCAGGCATCGCCGTCCGCCCCATCCGCCTGTTTTGAGGCCGCCGTCGACTGGATAGAGGCATTGCCCCACGCTCCCGATCCTCGCACCGAAGAGATCCTGCTGTCGCACGGCAAATCAAGCTGCCGCTTTGCCGACCATTGGCTCATGGATATGGCCAATACAGCGACATCGTCTCAGCAGCGAAGGACCTGTAAAGATCTGGTGCTTATCTGGACGCATAAGGAGTGCATATATTTTCGAGATACGATTTTTGCCCCTGCCTATGAACCCTGTAAACGCTGGAGCCGGCTCATGTACGACAAGTGTATGGCAGGCGAGAACCGGTGGTTCCGGGAAAACGCGAAAAGCGAGATCGACGGCGAGAACAATGTCTCGGAGCCTTATTTTGAGCAATCCGGCCGCTGACAGCTACTCTGTCGAGGTCATCGCCTGCCCAGACAGCGAAGGCTGTAAATACCTCAATTAAAACCCGCTCCCTCTTTGAGGGAGTATGGTCCTTATTGCCAGATCATCAAGGCAAGAGCGAGCGTTTCGACATGCATGCGGAGATTGAGAAAATGCCTGGATCGTCGTCGCCGTCGCCAGACGGTGCAGCACCAGCAGTGACGGCAACGACAGATAATGGATCGCCGCTATCTCTCCCAGAGCAAATAGGCCTTGATAAAATCATCGATGGCACCGTCAAGAACCGCATCGACATTGCCCGTTTCCTGGTTGGTGCGATGATCCTTGACCATGCGGTAGGGCTGAAGGACATAGGATCGGATCTGGCTGCCCCAGGCGATTTCCATCTTATCGCCGTGTATGCCTTCCTGTTCGTCGCTCTGGCGCTGTTTCTCCATTTCGTAGAGCCTGGCCATAAGCATTTTCATGGCCATATCCTTGTTGCGATGCTGGGAGCGCTCATTCTGACACTGGACGACAATGCCGGTGGGCAGATGGGTTATACGGATAGCTGAATCGGTCTTATTGACGTGCTGTCCGCCGGCACCGCTGGCGCGATAGGTGTCGATACGCAGATCCTTGTCGCCGATGTCGACCTTGACGGTATCGTCGAGCTCAGGCATGACCATAACCGAGGCAAAAGAGGTGTGCCTGCGGCCGCTGGCGTCGAAGGGGGAAATGCGCACCAGGCGGTGAATACCAACCTCGGAACGGAGATAGCCGAAGGCGTAGCGGCCCTTGACCATGATGGTCACACTCTTGACGCCTGCCTCGTCACCCGCCAGGTGATCGAGAATATCGGTTTTAAAGCCTTTGTTCTCGGCCCAGCGCAGATACATGCGCATGAGGATCTCCACCCAGTCCTGGGCTTCGGTGCCGCCGGCTCCGGCGTGAATGGCGACGATGGCGTTGGTGGTGTCATGTTCGCCGCTGAACATGCATTCAAGTTCTGCCGTAGCGATAGTGTCTTCGAGATTGACGAGATTGGCCGCTACTTCCCGCTCGGTATCAGCGTCTTTTTCCTCAATAGCCATTTCCAGCAGCAGATCCGTTTCTTCCAGCTCAGACCATTTTTCCTCCCAGGTTTTAATGATATCCTGAAGCATGCCGTGCTCCTTCTGCACTTTCTGGGCAGTATCGGTGTCATTCCAGAAATTAGGTGCCAGAGTCTGCTGCTGCAGCCGCTCGAGTTCTTCCTTTTTGCCCTCTAAGTCAAAGATGCTCCTTCAGGGCCAGCATCCTCCCTTTCAGTTCGTCGATGTGCTGCTTCGATACTGTACTTCCGGTCTCTGTAGACATATTCAAACCTCGAAATTCATTTGGTGTTTGGATTCGTAACTGTTACGGCCTGTGGGCTAAACGCTTTGGACAGGCTGTATATCCCCGTCGCCGCCTCTTTACCACACCTTTAGCCAATACTGTATACTTTTTTTCATCCACTTCACCTCTCGGAATCCCTCAAACCGCTGCCGGGCAATGGCAGGAGAAGAACAGAGACCATTACCAGTGCGGCAAGTGCGCAGAGAGGACCAAAAAGATAGCCGTAGCGGCTGTGGAAGGAAACCGACTCGAACAGCGGCACCTCCGCACTGGCCGCCCAATCGATAAAAAGAGAAGAAGATTTGAGGACATGGCCAAGAGGATCAACGAATCCGGAAATACCGGTATTGGCAGCGCGTACAAGACTTCTGCGGGTCTCCACCGCACGGAAGACGGTCATGGCCATGCTCTGCTGCGGTGCACTGGTTCTACCGTACCAGGCATCATTGGTGAGGTTGATAAGAAGGTTGGCCCCGGTATTCACCCACTCTCTGGCAATACCAGGAAAAATCGACTCAAAACAGATGAGTACTCCAGCTTCGGCCTCACCGGCGCGCAGCGGCGCTTCAATCGTCCCCGGCGAAAAGTCGCCGACGGCCTCGACCAGCGGTGCCAGAAAAAAGAGAAGATCCTTCAATGGTACATATTCGCCAAAAGGGACCAGGTGGGATTTGAAGTACCTGCTTCTCACCTCTCCCTGTTCATCGACGACAAAAGCGGCGTTGTAATAATACACCCCATCCCCGTGCTGTTGCGCCTCAAACCAGGGAGAGCCGGTCAGCACGGCGACGCTCTCCTGCAGCGCCAGGCGCTGCAGCGAATGAATGAGCGGATTACGCTGCGGGAAAAAAGGCAGGGCGGTTTCAGGCCAGACAATCAGCGCCGGTTTACCGCTCCGCCGCAGAAGATCTGCCGATCTGTCGAGATAGATGTCGACGGTGCGCTGCTGCTGGTCCGGCGACCACTTCCTGCTCTGATCGATATTGCCCTGCACCACGCCTATGGTCATGGTCTCGGCCTCGCTGATCCTGGCCTGCAGTCCCGAACCGCGAATATGTCCGTAGACGACGACAAACAGCAGAGAGGCAAGCACCAGCGGCAGATGCAAAAAAGTCAGGCACCTTGCTGGTTTCTGCAAGAAAAGAAACACGAGACAGTTGCAGAGCAACACCAGAAAGGTGAGAAAGTAGTGGCCGAAAAGATCCGCACTCTGAATGAGCAGAGGCGTCTGCCAGAATCCGTAGCCCAGGTCCATCCAGGGAAAACCGCTGAAAAACACCGCCCGACACCAGTCGAGCCCCACCCAGAGGAGGGGAAGCAGCCACAGGACCGTCCCCGGCCTGCAGCGGCGATAGAGGGCCCCGCCCACGGCAACAAACAGGGCTACATAGACGGCCATGTACAGACAGAGCAGCACCAGGGCTGGATAGGAAAAAAACCACTCCAGCCCGCCGTAGCGGCCAAGTACAATGACAATCCAGTATATCTGCAGCATGAAATGGAGAAAACCGGCGGCAAGCCCCCAAAAGAACCTGGTCGAGGCTGAATCGTATTTGAAAATATGCAGCAGCGGCACCAGCGCCACCGGCAGTAGCGGCCACAGACCGCCGCCTCCCGGCAAGCCCAGCCACAGCAACGCCGCAGAGGCCACGGCTGATGCGCTTCCTATCCACGCTCCGGTTTTCATCGCGGTTGTTCAGCACCCAGCCGGCTGATCTCGACAATCTTAATATTTCTACGGGTGGCGCTCTTGATGGTGAATATCAGGTTCCCGAGTTCGAGCGCATCTCCGGTACGGCCGATGCGGCCGAGGCTGTGGGTAAGCAAGCCCCCCACCGACTCGTAGGGTCCTTCGGGCAATGTGGTGTCAAACTGTTCTTCAACCTCTTCAATGTCTATTTTTGCCTGAACCCGGATGACATCATCACTGATGACCTCAAGGTCCTTCTCTTCGATATCGTATTCGTCGTCAATTTCGCCGACGATCTCTTCGAGAATATCCTCCAAAGTGATGAGACCGCGGAGGGTGCCGAATTCATCGGTAACCATGGACATGTGTGTCTTGCGTTTTTGAAACTCCTTGAGCAGGTCGACGATGCGTTTGTTTTCACTTACGAAATCTGCGGACTTGAGAATATCGGCAAGATCGAAGTCTGCCTCTTTCGACGCGGCGCAGGTCTTGAGCAGATCTTTGGCATGCAGAATGCCGATTATATGATCGTGATTTTCCTCATAGATGGGAATTCGTGTAAAGCCTTCGTCAATGACGGTGCAAATGATCTCTTCGATGGTCGTGGAAACATCAAGGCTGACGATCTCGACGGCCGGCGTCATTATCTCCACCGCCCTGGTTTCGCGAAAATCGAAAATTGAGGAGATCATCTTCTCTTCAAGGCTGCTGATCAACCCCTGCTCTTCGCCCTCTTCAAGCAGCTCATGGATCTCGCTTTCCAGCGCCTCCTTGCTGTCGGGCATTCTGCTTAATCGGATCAGTTCAAATACACGCTGGAGTATACCTTTACTCGATGGGGGTTCGGAAGTTTCGGAAGGAATATCGTTGTCTCTGTCTGTCATCGTCTCAATGCGTTATTGGCTGTCTGGGGAAGGCACCTGAACCACTGCTCCTCTCTTTGGCATCCGGCGCTTGCCTGGACCGGCTGTTAAGAGTAGTGTTACAGTAAGAACATTTTTTTTAATTTGCAAGGATTCACCGAATCCTATCACAATAACTGACGTTTACGTAAGTTGCATCCCCTGAGGAAATTTACCCTGAAAAGGCAAATACAACCACCTCCACCATCGTTTTTTCCTTCATTATATGTGTATTTTCCAGGCACTTACAGTATGTATATTTTTTTCTCCTTTAATAATTGCCAGCCTATGACTATAGTAGTGACGTTTTCAGCGCTACCAGCTCTTGGGGAGAAAGAGCCGGTGCAGCACACACAACCGCCTGCACTATCCTAACAAATACAGAAGAGACGAGGAAGGATTTGGAAGACAAGGTTCTTATCGCCAACAGGGGTGAGATTGCCGTCAGGATTATGAATGCCTGCAAAGATCTCGGCCTCGATTATGTAGTCATATATACCGAAGCCGACAAAGACTCGGAGCATGTCTGCCAGAACATCACCAGCGGCAGGGAGCAGAATGCCTGGCGGGTCACCAGCTACACCGAACCCAATGATATTTTCTCCATAGCCGACCACACGGGATGTACGGCAATCCACCCCGGGTACGGTTTTTTTTCCGAGGATTTCCGTTTTGCCCGGCGGGCAAGCACCCGCGACAGGGCGCTCACCTTCATCGGCCCCAGCTGGAAGGTGATCAGGGATCTTGGCGACAAGATCAACACCAAGCGTGTCGCCAATTCTCTGGGCATCCCCACCATTCCCGGGACGGATTCTCCCATCTACAACGAAATGGAAGCCGAGGAAATCGCCCAGCATCTGCTCGACGATCAGGTCTCGCAGGGAACTACCTCTCCTTCAATCCTCATTAAGGCAGCGGCCGGCGGCGGCGGCATGGGCATCGAGGAAGTATCGGAAATTGAGCAGTTCAGAAGAGTCTACCGCCAGCTGCAGAACTACGCCAAACGGCAATTCGGAGACGGCGGCGTCCTCATAGAACAATGCCTCAGAGATTATAACCATCTCGAAGTCCAACTGCTCTGTTCACGCCATGACGAAAGGATGCACTTCAGTTCGCGCAACTGCACCATCCAGTCGACGGGACGCCAAAAACGAGTGGAGGCAGCCCCCGGTTTTCACCGTTCCTGCTTCGATTATGACTTCGACGAGGCTACGCTTTTAGCTCAGATAGAAGATTACTCCCTGAAGCTCGCCGACCATGTGGGATATGACAATGTCGGCACCTGGGAATGGATCATCAGCCGGTCCGGAAAGCCCTATCTCCTTGAAGTCAACACCAGAATTCAGGTAGAAAATGATATCTCCGCCCGTATCAGCTATATCGGCGGGTCCCAGCCCAATCTCATACGCGAGCAGATCCGCCTGGCCCTCGGCGACGGAATCGGCTACAGCCAGGAAGATATCTCTTTCAAGGGTGCGGCTATTGAATTGCGTATCGTCGCCGAAGATACCAGGCGCGGGTTTGCCCCCTGGATAGGTACTATTTCCAAGTTCAAGATCCCCGAATATGAGTGGTCGGCCGTCTATACCCACGTGCCCTTCGACCGCCCCTATACCATCCCCAGCGACTACGATCCCAATCTGGCACTGGCGCTTGTCTGGGGCGACAGCGTCGATGAAGCCAAGAGCCGTGCGGCCAAGCTCCTCAAAGAAACGGTTATTCGCGGCAAGGATTCCAGTGGTGGTAAAATAATAACCAACCTTGCCTATCTCCAAGAAAATCTCAAGCGTCTCTTGACCTTTTAGGCAGCAGATCACAGCCAATACAGCCACAATGAATGAACAACAGAAAAAGCTTCTCAAAATCGAGGAGCGAATCGCATACCTTATTCAGATAAAGGATTTTTCCAACTGGGGCAACCTCGACGGTTTCAAGAAAAACTGCGATACATTGAAAAGCAGCGTCTTTGAAATTTCCGAGGAACAGCTCAGCCTGGAAATCCGTCGTCTCGATGAGTCTATCAGTTTTCTTGAAGAACGGGCCGAAGAGCAGCTCACCCCCATGGAAAGGGTGCGCATCGTCAGAACGCCGCAGCGCTTCAGTCTCAAGGATATTCTCGAAAACGTCTATGAGGACTATACCGAACTCGGCGGCGAGGGCGACGCCAATATCGACCCCGCCATGATCTGCGCCAAGGCCACAATAGCCAGACGCATAAAGAACAAGCCCTACACCGCCTCCGTCATGGTCATCGGCCAGGAAACCGGCCACGGCGACGAGTTTCGCAACGGCGGCTCCTGCAGACCCGAGGGCAACGCCAAGGCGCTCAGATATATGAAAGTCGCCGAGACCGAAGGCATTCCCATCCATTTCTACATTTTCACCCCAGGATCGTACCCGGTGGAGGAGTACCCAGGCGCCGCCCAGCAGATTGCCAGAAATATCTACGCCATGACCAAGCTTCGGGTGCCGATGATCTCCTTCATTTCCGAGGGCGGCTCCGGCGGCGCGGAAGCTGTCGGCCTCTCCGACTATCGTCTTATGGCCAGCCATGGATACTATTCCGTTATTTCACCGGAAGGCGCCGCAGCGATTGAGGGGAAGGTCAGAGAGGGTGAAAAGGTGCCCAAGGAACTGATCGAAGTCTGCGCCGACCGGCTGAAACTAACCGCTGAAGACAACCTCAAACTCGGCACCATCGACAAGATAATCTACGAACCGCAGCTGGGGGCCAGACAGGACGATTTTACTTTCTTTTCCAAGTTGCGCACGGAAATTATCAGTGCCACCGACAAGGTGGTACTTTCCACCAAAAGTTTTCGCACCTTCCGCACCAATGAGATAATGCGGCGAAAATCGGAACCGCAGGAACTGCAGGTCGAAGTTCCCTGGGATTTAAGCCGTGAGGAAATCCGCAAGCTGCTGCGCCTTCGTTCGCTCAAATACCGGCGTATGGCCCTCATGGGCTTCGACGGTCAGCTCAGCTCCTCGGAATATTATTACAACCGTTTCAAGGTGAAAAGCGAAAAAGTCTACTACAACCTCCGCTACGATATCTTCAAAACCCATAAAAAACAGGTACGACGAACCCTTAAAGAGGTTTCCGGGGAAGGTTCGGTCATGCTCAGGCGGATTGTCGAACCGCTTAATGCCGTCCTCGACTTCTGGGACCGCAAGGAAGATAAACAGCCGCCGCGCCTGCTGACCCAGGCCGACTCCGTATCTAACGGCAGCAGCAGGGTCGATCCCCTGGAGCTGACCGATACCTACACCAGCCCGCTGGCCAATGAGGACAGGACCATCACCTGCCCCAATCATGAAAAATACGGCTGCAAGGATCTCTGGATCCCCGATCTCTATGGCGAATTCGCCGGCGTCTGTGAATCCTGCGGCCATCATTTTCCCCTGGAGCACCAGTGGTACCTGGAAAATGTCTTCGATCCGAACTCGATTCGTTTCTTCAACATAGAGATCACCTCTCACAACCCCTTGAAATATACGGGGTTCTCGGAGAGGCTGGATGCGGCCAAGAAGAAGAACAGGCGTAATTCCGGCAACATGACCTTCACCGCTGAAGTCAACGGCCTGCAAATCGTCACCTCGATGCTCTATTCCGATTTCCGCAACGGCACAGTCGGCTCGGCCGAAGGCGAGAAATTCGTCCAGGCCTGCAAGCTGGCGAAGAGAAAGAAACGCCCCCTGCTGGCCTATATCCACACCTCCGGCGGCATACGGATACAGGAGGGGACCCTGGGGGTCATCCAGATGCCCAAATGCACCATGGCCGTGCGGGAATACATCGACGCCGGCGGACTCTACATCGTCGTCTACGACAACAACTCCTATGCCGGACCGGTGGCCTCCTTTCTCGGCTGCTCTCCCTATCAGTTTGCCATCCGCTCCAGCCGGGTCGGCTTTGCAGGACCCCGGGTTATCCGGGAGACCACGGGGATAGATATTCCGCCGGACTATCATTCGGCGCGCAATGCCCTGAAGCGGGGACACATTCAAGGCATCTGGGACCGGCGTGATTTCCGAAGGAATCTGCACAAGGCGCTCGAGACCATGGGCAGCCCAAGCCTCTACTATAGATAAACGCTTCGCCTCTGCGGCGGGAGTGACCGTTTCCGGACACTCCCGGAGTGGCCTCAAAAACTCTGGAGCCAGCAGACACGGATCAGACCATGATAACCTTATCCATCTGGCGGTCGATTTCCTCCATTTCGTCCTGACGATTTTCCCTCTTCAACTTTTCCCGAAGCTGTTCCAACTCCCGCTGCAGCTCCGGCAGCACCTCTTCGCGGATATGGCTGCGGACATCCTCCTGGGCCCGGTTGAATTCGTCGGCAAACCGTCTTATGGATTCTTCCAGACGCTGGACCTCCTGGCTGTCGGGCACCTTTTTCATATCCTCCTTGAAGCTTTGCAAATGCAGGGAAATATCAGCAAGGGCCTGCTGCAGCCCCGAACCCAAACGCCATGAGGCCTCTTCCAGCGACTTTTGCAGTTCTTCCAAGGCCCGACGCAGCTCACCTTCGGCGGCACCGGCTTTTTTCTGCAACTCGCCGATGATCTGCTCAAGGTAGCCGCTGCGGACCGATCCCTCGACTATACTGCCCTCCTTCAGCACCTCGCCGCCGGCCTTCTCCTGGACCAGCAGAACGGCTCTGTCTTTCCCATCTACCCCTGCAGGTCGAATGGAGAAGAGAGTATACGCGGTTGCGGCATTGACAAACTCACGGGCAATTGTGATTTCCACTAAATAATTTCCCGTGTCGGTATAGACGATCTTTTCCACCTGTCCTATGTTGCTGCCCTCGAAGACCACGGGATCGTTCTGCTGCAAACCGGCAATTTCAGGGAAACGGACGGTAATGCCAAGGGTGTCGTCACTGCAGGCTGTCACGGTAAACAGCACCAGCAGAAGGGAACAAATGGCTGCAGGTATCATGTACAATTTTTTCATCCTCTTTCCTTCCTTCATCAATTGAGGCGTATGGCCTTTTCCGGGCATATCTCCTGGCAGCAGAAACAGGCAATACAGGTCTCCTCTTCCACCACGGGTACTTCTTCCTTCATACTCAGGGCCTCTACCGGACACTGATCGACGCAGGCCTGGCAGCCAGTGCACAACTCCCTATCGGCCGTGGGCCTCACCTGGGACTTCGCCTGCATCATCTCCTGTATTTGCGCATTGGCGGCGATGGCCTCACCACCCAGCGGCGGCACTTTGAAATCGGGAAGAACCTCCATCTTCCCGACTATTTCTATGGCACCTTCATCAAAATCTCCGAGGCCCAACTCTTTTGCCTTCTGCAGAAATCGCAGTCGCGCCGGCTCAAGCCCCATCATTCGGGCAACCACCGCATCCATGGCCACTCCGTTGTCTGCTGCCAGCAGCAGGCCGATTTCCCGCAGATCCGGAGAGGCCGGTCCATTGCCTTCCATGCCCACCACCGCATCCATGATAAACATATCAGGCACCCGCAGGCGGAAAACTTCAGCGACCAACTCATGGAAGCGCTCCGGAGTGCCGGCAAGCTTGTGCAGCCGGGCTTTCTGGCCCCCGGGAAGAATGCCATAGCTGTTTTTTATGGCGCCGGTCATGACCGTCAGGCCGTGGGTCTTGAATTTTGGCAGACTGATCAGGACATCGGCTTCCATAATCTCCGTGGAGACACCAATCCGTTTCATATACCCGGGGTTGAAGTCCAGATGCTGCGAGGTATCGCCGAAGTTTTTGTAATATCCCTTGGCCGCCTCCATGAGCCCAGTCTGCTCGAAGCTATTTTCGTTGTCACCATAGTTGAACAGCCCCGGATTATCGCCAACGACAATCTCGGCAGGGCCCTGGGTCTCCACCACATCGATGACGGCACGCAGCACGGCCGGATTGGTGACAATGTGCTCATTGGCCTTCGAGGTCCGCAGAACATTGGGCTTGATAACCACCTTTCTGCCGGTTATGTCGGAGGGAAACAGTTCAAAGGCTCTCTCCACCGCCTGCCTGCAGTTTTCGTAGGTCGCCGGGTGAATCATTACACGATGCATATTCTTCTCCTTTTCACACTGGAAACTGGTGATCAGCCTCTGTTACACAGTCGGTACTGCATAAGCGCAATATACGCCCTGCTCCATCTATTGCAAGCAAATCAAAATATGAGTACCTCCCCTCCTCTGCATCGGCACATTTACCAGCAACGAGACACTTTAATTTGACACGCTCTCCCACTAGACTCTAGGCGGCAACAGCCCAGCAGAACAATACGGGATAATATGTATTACAAACTCTGTAAGTGTATGCTATTATAGAATTAACACAAGACCCGGCCAGTAGTCCCAGGCTGCTGCAACAGCACCACAGCGCTCATCCAACCACAGGTAATCACTTTGCATTCTCAGGAACCACCAGAACAGCCACCAGCGAAATACGCAGAGCCCGAACTGCATTTTGTGCGCCGAACACTCAGCTGCGGTGCTGAGGAAACCGAAGAAAAGATCGTCGTCAGCGAGTTTGTCAGGAAGGGTGCTCTGCTGGCCGATTTTCCCGACGCTTCGCAGTTGAAGAAAAAAGGTTTGCTCCCCAGTCCTCTGGAAGCCGGGGAGAATGTAATCCTCGACGGCGAAGCTCTGGTTGCCGAGGTCAGCGGCTATCCAGCGGTACACCCCTTCGACACGAATGGGGTAAGCGGTTTCCGGGTCTCCATAACTCCACTGGTGAAGCTTTCAAACAACAGGATGCAGGCCAGCCTTGTTCTCCATCCCGCCATAGAAGACGCCCCTTCCCTCAAAAATCATGATCTCGATGAACTCATTGCCGAGGCCGGGATCATTGCCGGTATCGACCATGAAGCGTTGGTAAAAGTCCGCTCATCTATCGACGGCCCTCTCAATGATTTCGAGGAAATACCTTTTGCCCAGGGCGATTTTCCCGGTGAGGGTCGAGACGCCGTCCTCCGCTTTGAAGTGGAAATCGGACCGCTGGCGGGACATCTGCAGGAGGACGGCACCATCGACTTCAGGGAGCGCAAGGTCATGGTGGCGGTCAGTGAAGACCAGCATATCGCCACCAAGATACCTGCAGTTGCCGGCAAATCCGGCTACAATGTTGTCGGTGAAACCATAGAATCCAAAAGCGGCAAAGACATCAAGGTCAAGGTCCAGGGCGAGGTCAGGTTTCTGGCCGACGAAAACAAAGTGATCGCCACCAGCGACGGTGCCATGAGCGTCGTCAACAATGACACCATCAAGGTAGCCTCGAAGGTAACTGTCACTGGCGACGTCAACTATACCACCGGCAACGTTGCTTCGGAAAACAACGTCATCATCAAAGGCTCCGTCCAGCCGAGCTTTAAGGTCGAGACCGGTGGCGATCTGGAGATAGGAGGCGCAGTTTCCAATGCCTCGGTGACCAGCAGCAGCAATATCGTCATAAAAGGCGGCATCACCGGAACCTCCTCCACAATAACCGCCGGTGGTGACATCGATCTGCGTTTTATCGAACGCGGCACCCTCAAATCCGGAGGGGTCATCCTCATTCGCAAGCAATGCTACTACAGCAAGGTCGAGGCGGCAGCGGATATCCGCTGCCATCGCAACTGCACCATTCTCGGCGGTATTCTTCTCGCCGGAGGCAACCTCAGCGTCGGCACCGTCGGTGCCGAAAACTGCGAGGCGGCGACGCTTGGCGCCGGCATCGAGCCCGGCAGATATCTTCTCTTCAAACAACTGCAAAAAGAGTTTGCCAAACAGCAGGAGGAGATCATTCAGACCCTGCAGCTGCTCGGCCGCGGCGGCCGGGCCAAAAAGGTGCGCAAAATGGAAGAAATGGCCGATAAGACCAAGCAGAAACTGCTCAAGCTCAACCTCATCCCCGGTACCGATCTCTACTCCCGCGTCGGTAAAGGCAAGGAGCGCGACGATCTCGACGAGGAAGACCCGCTCTACCTCAAAGAAGTCGATATCGAAAACATCCGCATCGAAGTTCACGGCACGATGTATGCCGGCACCAGGATCCTGCTCGGCAACCGTTCAGCAACTCTGACCCAAAACGTGAAAAACCGCCGCTATCGACTCAGCAAAAATCTCAAACGCATCATGGCCATTCCGCTCTAAGACGAACCAGAAAAGGGTTCTGGTCTTGAGCTCACTCACCCTTCGGCGACGTCGACATATTTTTCCTGTGAAGATCAGCCTTTCTGCTGTATATAGTGAGCGGTTCCATCACGCCAACCCTAACCGCAACTGCCGAGCTCGCCGATACCGCCGGCAGCTCACACTAAAAACAGCCGAAATCCCTTGAAATATTCACCAGCGACACCATCAGAAAAAGCTTTTCCCACCATGGCCGCCGGACTCTTTGTCTGGAGTTTCGGCGCCCTCCTCTATCTGCTCGGGTTTTTCCACCGGGTGGCACCGGCGGTGATAACCGCCGAGCTGATGCAGGAGTTTTCACTCGGCGCAGCTGCTCTTGGTAATCTCTCCGCCGTCTATTTTTACAGCTACGTCGCCATGCAGATTCCCACCGGAATTCTTGCCGACCGCCTCGGCCCGCGTCTGCTGCTGAGCATGGGTGCTCTGGTGGCAGCCCTTGGCTCGGTTATCTTTGCACTGGCTCCCACCATGGCTGCCGCCGCCTTTGGTAGAACGCTCATTGGCGGCTCCGTTGCCGTCGCTTTCGTCTGTCTGCTCAAGGTGGCGGCAAACTGGTTCACCCCCTCCCGCTTCGCCATGGTATCAGGCCTGGCGTTGTTCTGCGGCGTCGTCGGTGCCGTCTGTGCAGGTACACCTCTGCGCCTTTTGGTCGACCTCTTCGGCTGGCGCAGCGTTATGCTCTTTTCTGCCCTTATCGCCCTGGCAACAGCCTTTGGCAGCTGGATCTTCGTCAGGGATTATCCCCATGACAAAGGTTTTCGTGATTTCACAGGTCTTCGGGAAAAGTCGAACGCACCGCAGAAAACGCGCATCGTCGATATTTTCCAGGTGCTCAGTTATAGAAATACCCTGCTGCTTTTTTTCATACCCGCAGGAATTGTCGGCTGCATTCTTACCTTCTCCGGCCTCTGGGGGGTTCCCTATCTGACGACGGTACATGACCTGTCGCCGGCGCGGGCGGCGGCGCTGACCTCGACCCTGCTGGTGGCCTGGGCTGTAGGCGGACCCGTCTTCGGCTGGCTCTCCGACAGACTGAGAAATCGCAAAACCCTCTATATCGCCGGCTGTGGCACGGCCCTGGCAGGATGGTCAATCATAATCTGCGCTCAAGGGCTGCCGCCCATGCTGCTGGTTCTCATCCTTCTCATCACCGGCTTCGCCTCCGGATCGATGATCCTAAGCTTTGCCTACGCCAAGGAATCGGTACCACTTCGACTTGCCGGCACGGTTTCCGGAGTGGTCAATATGGGCGTCATGACTGGCCCCATGGTGCTGCAGCCCGCCAGCGGCTGGATTCTGGACCACCTTTGGCGCGGCCAGATGGCAGGCGGTGTGCCGATCTACACAGCCGCTTCCTACCGCAGCAGCTTCTTGCTTATGCTTGCCTGGCTCTGCCTCTCTCTGGTGCTGTTGTTTTTCACCCGGGAGACGGGCTGCCGGCAACACCGCGATTGATGGGCGCCGCGAGCGGGAATACATCTACCCAGTGAAACTCCGGGAGCTGATTGGACGATAAAAATCCAGTTTTACACGACACTCTCCGGGATCACCGGAAAGAGGCGAGTATTTCTGTTTAGCGTGTATTCGCAGCAACTCAGCCGGCGGCAGGGGTAATGAGATAGTCATTTCCTGATCCTCCCTGAGGCATGAGTTAGTCATCGGGGAGTATTTCTCCCTGCCACCCCAAATCGTTCAAGATTTTACCCCTCCCACCACGGCCAAAGCTGGCACATCCTTTGCATTACCAGTCGCACATTGTGCGGCGGTCCGGCGGTCAGCCAGTACGAAACCACTATCGATCACCTCAGTATCTTTCGCATCGATCGCCGGCGGTGCTGTTCTCAGCGGTTGATTCTCACTGCATAATTGGCCGGGAAACAGCAAACAAACCACCAGGATGAGAGGAGAACCAATCTATGAAGAAGCCCCCTTACCTGCCAACTATTTTCCTGTTCTGTATAGTGTTTGCGGCCTGTATTCTTCCAGCGTCCAGCCAAGCCGCCAAGCCACCTCCCCAATCTGGCCAAGCCCTTTACAGCCAGGCCTGCGCCGCCTGCCATGGCGCCGATGGCACCGGCGTACCCTCTGAAAAATTGGGCTTCAATGTACCTGTACCTGATTTCAGCGACTGCAACTTCGCCAGCCGCGAGGCCAATCTCGACTGGATGTATGTAGCTGTGGTCGGCGGACCGGCCCGCGGCTTTTCCAGACTCATGCCGTCCTTCGGCGAGGCTCTCAGCAAACAGCAGATAGAAAGGATCCTCGACTATATCCGGAGCTTCTGCAAAAATAAAAACTGGCCCCGAGGAGAGTTGAACCTGCCGCGGCCGCTGGTGACGACCAAGGCCTATCCGGAAGACGAACTGGTACTCTCCACCTCGGTCAACACCGAGGGGCTCGATGTTATCACCAGCGAGATTATCTACGAACAGCGGTTCGGATCCCGCAATCAATTTGAACTTGTGGTGCCTTTCGGCTGGCGTGAAAACGACGAGAACGGCGGCACCGAATGGACTTCGAACCTCGGAGACATAGGACTTGGTGTCAAGAGGGTGGTCTACCACAGTCTGGAAAAAGGTTCCATACTTAGCGTTGGCGGCGAGATTCTCCTGGCCACCGGTGACGAAGAGGAGGGCTTCGGTTCCGGAACCACCGTTTTCGAACCCTATATCGCCTACGGCCAGATTCTGCCGGCAGGGTTTTTCGCTCAGTTCCAGGTTGGAGCCGGCCTGCCATACGACGATGATGAGGCCAACGAAGAGGCCTTCTGGCGAGCAGCCTTCGGCAAAGCCATCTACGTCGGCGAATATGGACGCAGATGGTCGCCGATGGTGGAAATTCTCGGATCGCGGGAACTGGTTTCCGAGGCCGACACCAACTGGGATATCGTCCCCCAACTCCAGGTAACACTCAATCACAGGCAACATGTCCGGCTCTGCGCCGGTGCCCGTATTCCTCTCAACGACACTGACACCCGTGAAACGGTCTATATGGTCTACCTGTTATGGGACTGGTTCGACGGACCATTTATTGCCGGCTGGTAGGAGGTCACAATGCGATATATACTAGTACTTGTCACATTCACCTTGATACTCTCGAACACTCAAACAGCAGAGTCTGCTCAACCTGCAGCATCGCTGTTCGTTCTCTCCGATAAATGCCTCGCCTGCCATAACGGCCTGATAACGTCCGCCGGCCAAGACGTGTCCATTGGTTCCAATTGGCAGTCGTCAATGATGGCGCATGCAGCCAAGGATCCCTATTGGCAAGCCTCGGTCCGTCGGGAAAGCCTGGACCATCCGCAGGTAAAAAAGCATATCGAAGATGAATGTTCTGCCTGTCATATGCCCATGTCCCGCTACACGGCCAAGACCAGAGGCTCTCTTGGCGAGGTTTTTGCCCATCTGCCGTTGCTGCAGGCCGGCGGACAGACGAGTTTACTGGCCAAAGACGGTGTGTCATGCAGCATGTGCCACCAGATCCAGGCCGACCACCTCGGTTCCGAAGCGAGCTTTACTGCCGGCTTTGTCGTCAATACCACAGGCGCACCCGGCAAGCGACCGGCCTTTGGTCCCTACACGGTCGATGAGGGGCGCACACGGGTCATGCGTTCAGCCACACAACTGGTACCAAACAAGAGTGAGCATGTGCAGGATTCATCCCTGTGCGGCTCCTGTCACACCCTTTATACTCAGGCCCGGGGACCGGACGGTGAGATTACGGGCGAACTGCCGGAACAGGTACCCTATCTGGAATGGCGTCACAGCGCTTTTTATCAGTCCCGGTCCTGTCAGAGCTGTCATATGCCACAGCTTGACCACCCCATGAATATAAGCGCCGTGCTCGGCCAGCCGCGACAAAATTTTTCCAGGCATGTTTTCCGGGGCGGCAACTTCCTCATGCCGCGGATTTTTAATGCCAACCGGGCGGAACTAGGCGTTACGGTTCCTTCCCAGGACCTCATTCTCGCCGCCCAGGAAACCCTGAAAAACCTGACGGACGATGCGGCTGGAGTCGAAATCCATGAGGTCGAACGTACTGAAGAAGGCTTGGTGATTAGAGTAAGAATCACCAATATGGCCGGCCATAAGCTGCCCACGGCTTATCCTTCGCGCAGAACATGGCTGCATCTTGAGGTTACCGACGCCGATGGCGAAGCAATCTTCTCCTCTGGCCTACCGAACAAAGACGGATCCATCCAAGGAAACGACAATGACCGCGACCCCGGGACGTTCGAACCCCATTACACCACCATATACTCGGCCGATCAGGTGCAGATTTACGAGCCGATTCTGGTCGATGCCCAGGGTAATGTCACCACCGGCCTTCTCTCAGCCGTCGGCTATATCAAAGACAACCGCATCCTGCCCATGGGATTCGATAAAGACACAGCGGAAAAGGATATCGCCGTTTACGGCCGTGCGCGCAACGATGCCGATTTTGTCGGCGGCGAAGATCTCATCGACTATCGTATCCAGGAAAATGGAATCAACGGACCATACACTATTACAGCAGAGCTCTACTACCAGCCCATCGGATTTCGCTGGGCACGCAACCTCAGACAACAACAGGCCGCGGAAATTGAGAGATTTGTCTCCTACTACGATGCTTTCTCGGAACACTCTGCCATCGTCATGACAAGCGACAGAATCCAAACACCCTGATTCGGAATGCGCTGAAATGCAGACGGCACGAGTCAGTTTTTCCTCTTGCCGTCTGCTCCTGGTCACTCTTTAAAAAATGTTTATCCGGGTCCCCTGAAACTCAGTTTATCCACTTGCAGGAGGCGCTGTACATCGGGGTGAGCGGAAATAGTTATCTGCCGGAACTTCCTTTTCAACCCTCAATCCATCCTTTTAGCTTTTCAACCTCGGTCTCGAACTGGGATCCACAGTGCTCTTCTGCAGGTACGACATTGGAAATGTAGCGCCGGGCAGTCGCTTCTATAGGTGGCCGCCACAGACCTTCCGGTGGCTTCGTGCTGATCCTGACATGGATGCGCGACACCTGCCTCGCCGAAGGAAAAAGATGATGTGTCTCTTTTAAAGAGGTTTAATGCCCCGACGTGTCTGTCTACGTCTGTGGTGATCTTTGCGTTTATAGGTGGTCTTGCCGTCGAATCTGTTCTGGAGGGCAGAGACCGGGGAGTCGGTTATCAGCCGATGATTTTCCAAACAGCAGAATGAATACATGTCGCCGACAGCGGTTATCTGAGGATACATCTCTTTTTCGTGCCAAAACGGGTTCAGATGCCCAGGCAGTTGTGCGGCCGATAGAAAATCGAGGTGTTCCAGCGACGCGTGGCCAGTGCCCCCATGCCCCAGAAGTCGAGGCGTCTGAAGCCGGCCTTGACCAGGAAATCAAACCCTGGTCGATACTCCTGACGATCGCTGTTGTCCCAGACAATGACCCCGTCGGCATGGAGAGCGGCCAGACAATTTGCGGCGCATTCTACCCGTTGACGGCCATCGAGGACAATGATGTCGAAGATGTCTCTGTATTTGATGATCTCTTGGACATACTCTCTGCTGCCCCCCTTGGCGCGACGCAAGAGATAGGTGGTATTGGCGGCGACCTTACTCTGGAGATCGGCGTAAAATTCCTTGTCATGCTCGCAGCTGATCAGCGATGACACCCGGCTGCTCCACCAGAAAGTGGAATTGCCGCTGCCATACTCAAAGACCGTCATCCGCGAATGAATCCTGGCTTCCAAAAAATCGATTGCCGGATAGGTCAGCCAGGGAATCGGATCCCCGCCGGCATCGACGGCTTCACCGGCCTGCATCGATCTGAGCCAACCGGTTTTCAAGAGATAACCGGGATTTTCGACAAAGTCGGAGAGCAGTTTTTCAAGTATTTCCTTTTCCAAAAAAAGTCGCCTCCCAGTGGCCGCACGGACGATTGGTCCAAATCCTTAGCCTGAATATGTCACCAGAGTGAAATGGACATGTTCTTCATTTTTTGCTCATTTTCCAAACTCATGCACTGTTCTGGGTTGAGTGATGTTAGTCTCACCAGCAAAGCGCGAGGAGTTTGTCGGGGCCCCCTCGACTTTATCCGCATGACATCATCTAAGGGTAGCACAGAACGCTTTGGGATAATATGACTTTTTGATAACCGTTTCTGATTACAGACGAAACTCAGTTTCCCGTCCATGCACCTCCAGAGCACCAGCATGAGAGTGGCTGAAACTCATGGGTAATCAGAGAACCATCCGGTGGTGCCGGGTCAAATGTGATGACTACCAGAAATACACGTATCGTTCACATCAGCTTGAACTTCTCAGGAAGGATCGGGGTAGGTCTTTTCTCGAATCTCAGCATATCTCCGAAATTCAGAAACAGCTATGCACCTGCAGGTGATAGCATCGATAATCGGCAAATGATGCGGAAGCGACAGCGGATGGGTTTTTCCCGTGCCGCGGGCGGGCACAAAAGGTTTATGTCTTATTTATGCGTGGTAACCAGCAGTTTCACCCCCAGCCCCAGCAGGGCTACGCCCATCATCCTCTCGAACCAGTGACCGATACGGGTAAAAAGCCTGCGCACGCTGGAACTGCCGAACAACAACGAGATGATACTGAACCATAGAGCAGTGGCAAAGGCCATATAGACTCCATAGGCGGCCTGCACCGCCACCGGAGTGTCAGCGGCAATGACGACGGTGAAGAGCGAGAGGAAAAACAGTGTCGCTTTGGGATTAAGTCCGTTGGTGAGAAACCCTGTCCAATATGCCCTGAAAGCAGAAGGCCTTGATATTCCAGACGGAGAAAAGATTCCCCCCCCGGCAGGCCTGGTTCGTATAGCCTTCCAGCCTATAAAGATGAGATAGGCCGCCCCAAGAAATTTCATCACCGTAAAAGCGAGCAGAGACTGGGAGATGATTACCCCGATTCCCAAAAGTGAATAGAGGACATGGAGAAAAATGCCGGTACCGACCCCCAGGCTGGTCCATAGAGCGGTTGTCCTGCCGTGGGTTATGCTTTGTTTGACAACCACGGCGAAATCAGGTCCGGGGCTGGCCACCGCCAACAGATGCACCACCATAATAGTTATGAACTGCCCGAGATAGTGCTCTGTCATCATTTCAGCACGCAGCCTTGGCCCTTTTCAGGCTCACCGATGAAGGAACCCCTCGGTGACCTGTGCCTTTTCCTTTTCAGGACACAGCAGAAGACCGGATTGAAGAGGGCGGATATGGAGTGCGGGGAATGGGGGAGTGCACTCCATATCCACTAGAGGTACTGAGAGTTTGAGTGAATTAACCCAGTATCTTCAGCATCCGTGGGTAAACACCCTGGATGCGTATCTGGATACATTTTTTGCATACCGCCTGTCAATGCTTTTTTGCTGCCAGCGCCCTACTTTTTCCGCCGGGTCTCATGGCGACGTCGGCCTCTTACTTCTCGAGAAGTTCAGCAGCCGGCGTGTAGTCCATGGCAAAAGCCTCGGCAACACCTCGGTAGGTGATTTTTCCGCCGACGATGTTGAGACCCTCCAGCATCGCCTGATTTTCCCGTGCACACTGTCGCCAGCCTTTGTTGGCCAGGGAAAGGGCATAGGGGAGGGTGGCATTGGTCAGGGCCATCGTCGAGGTCAGCGGTACAGCCCCCGGCATATTGGCCACACAATAATGGATGACGCCGTCAATTTCGTAGACGGGCTGCGAATGCGTCGTCGGTTTCGAAGTCTCGAAACAACCGCCCTGGTCAATGGCCACATCGACAATGACGGCACCCTTTTTCATACTGCCGAGCATATCCCTGGTTATGAGCTTCGGCGCCTTGGCTCCGTGCAGCAGAACGGCACCGACAACCACATCCGCCTCCTGTGCCAGCTCGCGGATTTTGGCCGGCGAAGACACCAGGGGAACACAGTTTTTTGGCATTACTTCCGCGAGATAGCGCAATCTCGGCAGACTGGTGTCAAGCAAATAGACTCTGGCTCCAAGCCCGCAGGCCATCTGTGCTGCATGAGTGCCGACCACGCCTCCACCGATGACCATGACAGTGGCCGGATCAACCCCGGGAACGCCGCCGAGAAGCAGTCCCCGGCCGCCGCTGGTCCGCTCGATATATTTGGCCGCCTGCTGGATGGCCATGCGTCCGGCGACTTCGCTCATCGGCGTCAAAAGCGGCAGCGTGCCGTCTTGCTCTTTTATGGTTTCATAGGCGATGCAGACGGCTTTCCGATCCACCATGGCTTGGGTAAGTTCTTCGGAGGCAGCGAAATGAAAATAGGTGAAAACGATCTGGTTCTCACGAATCAATTTATATTCCTGAGGCTGCGGTTCCTTGACATGCATGACCATGTCGCAGCGCTCATAGACCTCGGCGGCCGTGCCGGCAATAGAAGCTCCGGCGGAAACGTACTTTTCATCGTCAAATCCCGATCCAGTACCGGCTGATGTTTCCACCAGCACCTGGTGGCCGCCTGCGGCCAGAATTTCCACACCTGCCGGTGTCATACAAACCCGGTTCTCCTCAGCTTTTATCTCTTTCAATATTCCTACGATCATTGAACACCTCCCTGGTAATGGTTGCCGGCCCTTTTCACCGAGTATCGCCTACACTACAAAGAGATGCTGAAATTACATTGCAAATTGAGCCATTCTGGGCTACCTAATTGCAGATAATTCTTCTCTCTGGGGTGCAATGTGCAGAATCCACCGAAACTCCGCCTCGATGACATTGACAGGGCTATCCTGTCTGTTCTCCAGCATAACGGCAAGCTCTCCAATGTCGAGTTGGCCGACAAGGTCGGTCTCTCTGAGTCTGCCTGTCTTCGCCGGGTGAAGATACTGGAAAAAAGCGGCCTTTTCGAACGCTTCGCTCTTCTGCTGGACCACGATGCCCTGGGGATTGCCGGTGACGCCTTCGTCCGGGTTACGCTCGAAGGACAGCAGCGGGAAAGACTCGAGGCCTTCGAGAAAAAGGTGATTAACATCGAGGAGGTAATGGAATGCCATCTGCTCTCAGGCGACGCCGATTATATTCTGCGGGTCATCTGCCGCGACAATACCCATTACAAACGGCTGCACGCCAGGCTTACCAACCTTCCCGGAGTGCAGCGGGTCCACACCTCCTTCGCCCTGCGCACCGTGATCAAAAAAACCGCCCTGCCTCTCAACATACTCGACCAACCGGTATATTGATATAGCTGCATTAATGTGGAATGCTGCTCACATCTGCTCTCTGGCCTGCTCGATGAGGTGATCGTTCTTCGCCCTGAGCCGCCGGTTGCTGCCGGTCAGGCTGTTTGACTTACGGCACAGCTCGATAGCCTGGGGATAGTCGCCCTGTTGAAAACGCAACCGGGCCTTGGTATGCCAGTAGAGAGGATTTGCTGGCTCTATGCGCAAAGCCCTCTCCAGGATCATCTCCGCCCGCTGGCTGTCGCCTGCCTCCAGGGCCTGCCGGGACTGGAGGTAGAGAGAGGCGGCCGGTCCCTCTCCCGCAAAGGGATCGACTTCCGCTCTCTCCTGCACTCCGGAATCTATCGAGGGTTCATATGAAGGGCGGCCTGCACAGCCCTGCAGCAGGACAAGCGCCATCAGCAAAATGCCAAGAGCACTGCGCCAGTTCTGCGGACCTCTCTGTCTCTCTTCCCGTAGGACAATCATCTTCTCACCTCTTTGTGTTCTCTCGCAAATACCAAATCAACAAGAGATTGTATTTGTGTTTTTTTAGGTAGTCGATACATTTGGCCTGGCAACGCCCGGGTGGTACCGGAACAAATGTGATAACCACCAGAGATGCACGTATCGTTCACACCAGCCTGAACTTCTCAAAAAGGGTCGGGACAGGTCCTTTCTCGGGTGTCCAGCAGTCCGGACGCCGGCTGTGGGGCCACGGAGATAGGTTCATGGCGTTCCGTGAAAAGATTTCTTCCGATCCGCTGTTCGTTGAAATTAGGTGGTACACACATACCAAACCTTACGAGTTAGGTAGTGAGAATATTTTATTTCATCGCCTCATCCACTCGCTGGAGGATACCTTCTACCGCGTTTTCAAGTGCACGCATTTCTCGGTCAAAGGGTCCCTGCCGCCCTGGCGCAGCGGCGGAGGGAAAGGGCAGAAGCGTACCGCCTCGGTTAAATATGGTGGCGGGCCGCAAACTCTCCGGGTCTATTCTTTGCCACTCGATCTCAGGCGGTTCAACCATGGCGGCAGATTCTTCTTGCAGCGCTTCCATGATTGCCGCCCACACCGGCAGGGCTCCGCCGGACCCTGAGTATGGAATGGGATAGTTATCATCGTTGCCAAGCCAGACCACCGCCAGATGCTTGCCTCCGTATCCGGCGAACCAGCTATCCCTCTTCTCATTGGTGGTCCCCGTTTTACCGGCGAAATGCTTCTTCTCTACGGCAGCGACCCGCGCGGTACCCTCGGACATGACCCGGGTCAAGGCATGATGGAGAAGATACACCGGTACCGATGAAAAACGTTGCTCTACTTCGAGGGCATAGCGTCTGAGCAGAGTGCCGTCGCTCGCCGTCACCTCCCGGATTGATCGCAGCGGCAGAGAGAACCCCGCCGAGGCAATGGTCTGGTAGATCCTGGCAACCTCCAGCGGCGACATGGCAACGGCGCCCAACAGTACCGAGGGATAGGCTTCAACCTTTGGCTCATGACCGAGTCTGGTAAGTGTTGACAGCACGTTTTCTATACCGACTTCGAGACCGAGCCTCACCGTCGCCAGATTGTAGGAGTGTGCCAGTGCCTGGTAGAGCCCCACTCGTCCATGCTCCTGGTGGTCGTAATTTTGCGGCCGCCAGCCGCCGTTATCCTGGTCGACAACGACCGCCCGGTCCTCCAGAGGGGTTGCCAGGGTATAGCCTTTTTCGAGAGCGGCAAGATAAATGGCTGGCTTGATCAGCGAACCGATGGAGCGAGAGGCGTCGAGGGCACGATTGAACCCTGGTTGCCGCGCCTTTCTGCCGCCAATCACGGCCAGCACCTCCCCGGTTTGATGGGCGGTGATCACCGCCGCAGCCTCGATGGCTGCCTCTTTGTGGCCGGCATCAAGCTCCTGCAGCGTAGCCGCAAGCTGCTTCTCCGCACTTTGCTGAACCCAGGGATTGAGGCTTGTAAATATGTGCAGCCCCTGTTTTCTGAGATCCTCCGGTCGGTACTCCTTTTCAAGTTGGCGCCGCACCAGCTCGACGAAAGCCGGAAATCGATTAAAGCCGCCGGTCTGCGGCTGTACTTCGGTTAACGGCTGATCGGTGGCGTTGATGTATTCCTGTTGGGAAATCACTCCCTGATCAAACATGATCCGCAGAACCGTCTGCCGGCGGTCATACCCCCTTTGCGGATGGCGCCTGGGGTTGTAGAGCGACGGCCCCTTAACCATTCCGACAAGGGTAGCGATCTGGGCCGTGGTCATATCACGGAGATCCCGTCGAAAATAAAACTGACTGGCGAGGGCGAAACCGTGTATGGCCCGCCCTCCATCCTGGCCAAGGAAGACCTCGTTGATGTAGGCCGTGAGAATTTCCTCCTTGGAATACTGCGCTTCAAGGATCAGAGCCATCGCCATCTCCCGAAGCTTGCGGGAGATGGAGCGCTCCCGGGTCAGGAAGAAGTTTTTGACAAGCTGCTGGGTCAAGGTGCTGCCGCCCTGAACGACCGCGCCAGCACGTATGTCGGCCAACAGGGCCCTGAGCATGCCCGACGGCGATATGCCCCAGTGCCCATAAAAATTTCTGTCCTCGACAGCTATAAGCGTCTGGGCGAGAAGCGCAGGCACCTCGCTGGCGCCAATGACTATCCTGTCTTCATGGACCAGGGGATGAAAGCTGCCGATACGGGCTGGATCGAGACGGACAAAATCGATTGTCCCGCCCTCGGGCTGTAGTACAAGAGACTGGATGCGACCGTTTTTAAAGTCCACCATCAGNCGTTTCTCCGCTTCGAAACCGTCGGCGAAAGTGAATTCACGGCCGATAAGCTCAAATCTGCCGCCATCTCGGCGATAGCCTCCGGCTGCCGTTACCGGCTCTTCAAGGCGATAACCGGCCAACTGCAGTTCCCATTCGAATCGCTCGGGCGCAAGTTGCAGCCCCGGATATATCTCCAACGGCCGGGCATACACTGCTGCCGGTACCGCCCAGCGCCGGCCGTCAAACCGGGTCTCCACGATTCTGCTGAGTTGGACCACCCAGACAACAGCGCCGACTACAAGCACCAGAGAGATCAGCGCTGCAGCCGTCGCTATCACACGTCTCTTCCTGCGATTTTTGATCATTTTCTTTCCTCACAGGTAATGCCAGCCTCACCCCGGCAATAGTCCTCATTTTGCCAGAGCGGCAAGGCACCAGAAATCACCACGGGGCAAAAGCACTTTCCTGTCCAGGGATAAATTCCCCTTCCACCATAACAATACTCTGCCCGCTGTATGAAAACCACATGGAAGTATGTCGCCAGCAGTGTTTTCCACAGCATTCGATTCAGTATATTCCTTCGCTGGAAGTCGCCAAGAAGGCGCACCAAAAAGACCGAGGACCGCGCCAAACCGACGCTCTCCCATCCCGGCGGCGGACTGGTCGGTGTCGATCTTGACCGTCGGGAGATCAAAGCTGTGACTGCCGACTTCGACACGCTCCT
>JGI12048J13642_10395419_pt1 | contig 46359 bp, 45 predicted proteins | sample ElkSlonscriptome_16_FD_13642 | JGI IMG/M metagenome (IMG submission 13642)
TGAAGTGATGGAAACTCCAACACCGGTTTCTGCCCTTCTCCATGCCGGCCTGCTCAATGCCGGCCCATTTTTATTGATACGGATGGCCTTTGTTATGGAAGCCAGCTCTTACGCATCTATTTTAATTATAGCTATTGGTGGTTTCACGGCCTTATTCGCATCGCTAGCATTCCTTACTCAAACATCTGTAAAAACAGCTCTCGGTTACTCCAGTGTAGCGCATATGGGCTTCAGCCTTTTTGTATGCGGTTTGGGTGTCTATCACGCGGCTATGCTTCACCTAATGGCTCATTCTTTTTATAAAGCACATTCCTTCCTCTCTTCCGGAAGCATTATTGATCGATTGAGGGCTATGAAAGTGGTTAAAGCGGAACGCACTGGAAGTCCTTTCAAGATATTACTTGGATTTATACTTGCAGCGGCGGTTTATACCGGATTTACAATGATTTGGGGTATTGATCCGATAGAAGAAGTGGCATTATTCGCTATAGGTGCTATCATCGTAATGGGTCTTACAACGCTTTTTGCCTCTGCATTAGACTCAAGTGGAAGCTTTGCATTGATCTTGCGAGCATCGGTACTGGCAATTGTTGTTGCCGCTTCCTTCTTCATTCTCGAGTCAGGAGCCCATTATATACTTCAGGGGCAGATACCCGAAATGCTGGGCTTGAGCCTAATAGAAAAGATTCTTACCGGAATAGTAATAGTAGCCTTTGCTGCTGCTGCCTTCATTCAAATACTGGCTCCGGTAATGAGCTCTAATTCGAGTTTCAACAAGTTTGCCATTCACCTGAGAAACGGCTTTTATGCCAATGCATTATTTGACCGATTAATAGGTGCACTTAAAGTGCGAACAAATCAGCAAAATCTGAATTCAATGAATTCGGCTGAAAGTCATGAAAGTTTAGAAAAGTTCAACTTTGAAAGACTAGAAAAGCAGAACGCATAGAAACAATCCATCAAGAGACTAAAAATTTTAAGAGATGTCGGTAAAATCCATCGTACAAAGTAAGATCTCCACAGAAGAATCAAATCAGTATAAGTCAATTTTATCCTTGTTGCGCAAGGCAGGGAAGAAAATATCGCCTGTATGGCCTTTGGAAAGATTCGTAGCCGTTAATCCCTATCTTGGTTTGACAGACCAGAGCTTTGAGAAGACAGCTTATACACTTGCTGCTGCCGGAGGAGTGAAAATGACCTTACCAGCTTCGTTTTATATTCAGAAAATTGAAGAAGGAGTTTTGCAGCAAAGTGATCTTGCAGAGACTTTGCAGAAAAGGGGTATAAATCAGAACGTAGATGAATTCTTAAAGAGCGTTGAAAAAAACCTGAATAATCAAGCAGATTTTAAGTGTGTTGAGACAGTAGCTGATGTGGCTGGCTCTTTGACGGGAAGAGATTGGTCGCGGTTTGTAACGGGACGCGTTTCTACCTGGGCGGCATCTTATTTTGACAATGGCCAGGCCATATGGGTCGCTGCGAATAAAAAAACAAGCCTCTTCCACGCCTGGAGGGAAGAAGCCAGCGTGGATCGCACTCCTGGAATAACGGGACTCAAAAACTTCAGAAAAGTTATAAAATCACTGCCTGACCATCCTTTGGAAGCTGCGGCATTTGCACTGAATGAGCTCGGTATTCCCGAAGATGGAAAGGACTTATTTCTACACAGCATCCTACTTAGACACGGGGGTTGGGCAGCTTATGCATCGCAATTGGATTGGGACAATGAGTTGTACGGAGGAAAAGACGGAATTCTCATAGAGTTTATCTCTGTATTGCTCTGTTGGGAGTACGCTCTTTACGAGTCTTTAAAGCAGGTGGGAATTGAAAATCACTGGGAATCCGCAAAAGCTACTTTAACTGACCCAAAGCTTCAATTGGAGCTGAACCAACAGCTAGGCCAAAATCTGATTCTCCAGGCAGCTTTTGACCTTTCCAGACAGCGACATATAATCAGCCAATTCAAGGATGCCCGGCAAGTTTCTGAAGAGAGGGCAGAAAGAGCCCTTGCACAGGCTATTTTTTGTATTGATGTGCGCTCTGAGGTTTTTAGAAGAAATCTCGAGGAGACAAATAAGAAGATTGAGACCATCGGTTTTGCTGGGTTCTTTGCTTTTCCAATCAATTTTGTGCCGCTTGCACATGATCAGGGAGAAGCTCAATGTCCGGTTCTCTTGCCAACCGGCCCGACCATTAAGGAGCAGATTTCAGATGAAGGAGAGAACAAAAAAGCTATAAGTAGTCGGGTGGTGCACCGCCAGGTTCAGCAGGTTTGGAAAGCGTTTAAATCTGGGGCGGTTACCTGTTTCAGCTTTGTAAGCCCAATTGGTATGTCATACCTCCCTAAACTTTTTACAGATAGTTTCGGTCTTACCAGGCCAGCAGCCCACCCTGAAAAAGCAGGATTGAACAAAAAGCTCGATGCCAAAAAAGGAGTGAGTCTGAACTCCGATAAGTTTGGCGATGCTGTAACGGGAATTCCGCTCAAACAGCAAGTAGAAATGGCGAAGAACGCTTTGACCGCCATGTCGCTTACGGATGATTTTGCAAAGTTCGTCATGATCATGGGCCATGGTTCTTCCATGGTGAATAATCCCCACGCTACCGGTTACGATTGTGGAGCTTGTGGGGGCCACAGTGGTGAAGCCAATGCGAAAGTGGCGGCAGCTGTTCTTAACAATCGAGAAGTGAGAGCAGGTCTTCAAAGCGAGAATATTTTCATTCCTGTTGACACGGTATTTCTTGCTTCTCTGCACGATACCACAACCGACGAAGTAAGTATTTACAACGAATACGAGGTTCCGGCTGATGCAAAAGCAGAGTTTGATGAACTAAAACAGTCTTTAAAGAAAGCCGGTCAGCGATCCAGGGGAGAACGCTCGTTCAGACTGGCTCTGGAAAATGATTCCAAAACAGATAAAGCGATCGTTTCCAGAACGAGAGACTGGTCGCAGACCCGACCTGAGTGGGGTCTTGCGGGATGCTCTTCTTTCGTGGTGGCTCCCCGCAAAAGAACACGTAATATTGACCTGGGCGGAGAAGCATTTCTTCATTCTTATGATTGGAAAGCTGATAAAGAATTTGGTGTGCTGGAGTTGATTATGACAGCTCCGATGGTAGTGACTAGTTGGATTAACCTACAGTATTACGGTTCGGCAGTAGATAATAAGGCGCACGGTTCCGGAAACAAAACCCTTCACAATGTAACAGCCGGCGTTGGTGTACTGGAAGGATTTTCGGGCGATCTGAGAGTCGGACTACCCTGGCAGGCCGTTCACGATGGCGAGAATTACCAGCACGAACCGGTAAGGCTAAATGTAATTATCGAAGCGCCTATCGAAGCCATGAATAATATCCTGAAAAAGCATCAATCGGTTAAAGATCTATGCGATAATGGATGGATCAATCTACTGGCTATGAACGAAAAAGGAAAAGTAAACCATCGGTACGAAGGGGATCTGAATTGGGATAGAATAGATTAAATACTCCAATAAAAAAGCGCCCTCATTAGGGCGCTTCGTAAACTGATTTCTGTTGCGAAAAGAGTATCAGCTATTTAATTTCTTGTTTTTCTGACCATTTCTGTGAAAACTAGTTGCTCCACAGTTGTGTAAATGGGTTGTACAATAGTTTCATTTAAACGTCCAGTCTCAAAAAGTATTTCCTGAGCAGGTGTTAAAATTTCCTTAGAATTCTTTAATTCTTTCTTAGCGACTCTGGTAGTATCTTCGGTTCCTGCAAAGCTTTGAGCTCCTAGAAACACTACCATGGCTAATGTTGCAAATAGTGTTTTCATAATGCCTGTAGTTTAGTTTGTTTAATGTTTATACATCAAACTTACGGCATGAGGGGCTTGAAGTCACGCAAATTAGGATAAACGCAATCTCGGATTTATAAACGGTCAAATTTGGGCCTTTTCCATGATGTAATCCTCGTACTTATATTGTCCAGGACCGTGAAAATCTTTACGGGCAACCGTCGTAAACCCGTGTTTTTCATAGAGTTTTACCGCTCCACTATTGCCCCGATTAACACGAAGCCAAATTCTATTCTCTTTGTATTTTTTTAGAATATAGACTAGAATAAGGCTTCCAATTCCACTTCCCTGAAGTTTTGGGTGAACATATATCTTGTCAATTTTCAAGGAATCCTTGGAGAATTCAAGAGCCAGGTAACCTATAGGCTCTTCTTTCGGGTTTTTTATAAAGTAGTAATGATAGTTTGGCTTTTTCAGATTTTCCTGAAGAAGGTTCCGGTTGTACATACCTTCAAACAAGGCCCAAAGCTGTTCTTCATTAAAATATGATCTAAAGGAGGGAATCCATATTTCTCTGGCCAGAGCAATGATTTCTTTAATTTGATCTGGGCCCACTTCTTCTAGCCTGAGCTTACCATTTATTGAAATCATCCAGGTTGCGTCTTTCTTTTTTAGTTGGGCGTCCTTTTCCTCTTTCCCGATCGTAACCCGGCATCATCTTCATCATTTCCAGCTTTTCAATTTCTTCAGCAGGAGTTACATCTCTTATGTAATCATCTACCAGCTTGGCCCCAACTCGCTTTGACAGCATCTCTTTTACTTTGTAAGAACGCCAGATAGGAAGACGCTTGACTTTAATTACATCGCCTACTTTAACACTTTGAGAAGGTTTTACTTTTGCATCGTTCAAGAAAACCTGCTCATCCTTTACCGCCCTGGCACTAATAGAACGTGTTTTGTAAAGCCTTACGGCCCAGATAAATTTGTCAATCCGCACTTCGCTCATATTGCGAAGTTATAGAATTATGAGTTCGAGCGTACTTTGATTGGCTTGGCATTCAATTCCTGGATGCTCATAAGCGTCTTGAGATAGGCAGATACATCACCTTTTTTCATAAATTTTTTTGCTTGCTCCAGTAATTCCTGTGGTTTATTCTTGAATTTCATAATGTTTCGATTAATGTTTCTATGCACTAACCAAAACACGTGCCAAAGCAATTAGTTTTCGTAGAAGTGCATTTCTGTGATGTACTGGTATACGGATTCGGTTAAAAGGTAGCGTACGTTATGACCGTCTTTTATTGCTTTCCGAATAAAGCTTGCGGAGAGTTTCATGACCGGAGCATCTACCTTGATAACATTCTGATGATCTCGGAGTTCTGCGCGTACGCGGTGGGGCTTCATGTCTTCCTTTTCTTGCAAGGTGAGCACTCGTGGGTACACGTAAATTTTACGCTTGTTGACGATGTCTTCAAAACTCTTCCACTTGTGCAGTGTTCTCAGGTTATCTTCACCCATAACCAAAGCAAATTCGCAATCTGGATGTTTTTCTTCCAGCGCGAGAAGGGTGTTTATGGTGTAGGAGGGTTTTGGCAATGAAAACTCTATATCTGTTACTTTGACTTTGGCATTATCCTCCACAGCTATACGAGCAATTGACAACCTGTGGTAGTCAGCCAGCAGACTCGACTTTTGTTTGAATGGATTTTGAGGGCTTACCACAAGCCATACTTCATCCAACTCCGTAAAATCTGCCATGTAATTGGCAATGATTAAATGCCCTACATGTATAGGATTAAACGTCCCGAAGTATAGGCCGACCTTCTTCATATCTCCAGGAAAGATTTTACCATTTCTTCCGCTTCTTTCAAGGCAGTTTTCAAATCGTTATTTACGAGCGTTTTGTCAAAGCGCTTCTCATAACGCATCTCTTTTTTGGCCTTCCCTATTCGAACTTCCAGTTCAGCATCGCTTTCTGTTGATCTGTTTTTTAGCCTTTTCTTGAGTTCTTCAAGGCTGGGTGGTTTAACGAAAACGGCCAGTGCCCTGTCTCCTAAACTCTCTTTTAAATTCTTTCCGCCTACTACGTCCACATCAAAAACTACGTGTTTGCCATCGTTCCAGATCCTTTCTACTTCACTCTTCAAGGTACCGTAGTAACAACCTTTATAAACTTCTTCGTACTCAACGAATTCTGCGGCTTCTATCTTTTCCTTAAATGCTTCTTCTTTTAGAAAGTAATAATCTACACCATTTTCTTCTGTACCCCTGGGGCGTCTTGTTGTTGCTGAAATGGAAAATACAAGTTCTGGAATAGTTTTGAGCAGGTGATGAACGATCGTTGTTTTACCCGATCCCGAAGGAGCTGAAAATATGATGCATTTTCCGTTGTTTTCCACTATGCAATATTGAGCAGTTGTTCTTTGACCTTTTCCAACTCGTCTTTCATTAAAACAACCTGTTTTTGGATGGCCACATAATTGGCTTTTGAACCCATGGTGTTGATCTCTCGCCCTATTTCCTGGCAGATAAAGCCTAATTTTTTGCCCACCTGGCCAGTGCCTGCAATGGTTTCTAAAAAGTACTTGCAATGGCCTTCAAGGCGTGTATGCTCTTCAGTTATATCCAATTTTTCAAGGTAATAGATAATTTCCTGCTCAAATCTATTCGTCTCAATCTTGTCTTGCTCTATGATATCTTTCACGTTTTTTTGCAAACGCTCCCTAACCTGTTCCAAACGCTCAGGAAGATGTTTTTCTACCTGCTTCCGCAAAGATTCAATCTCTTTAACCCTGGAAACGATATCTTTTTCCAGACTCGCCCCTTCTGACTCTCGGAAAGAAACTAGCTTTTCCGTAGCTTCATTTATTAATTGCTCCAGCGCCTGCCACTCATCTTCGTCAAGGTCTTGCCTTTCGTGATGCAAAACCTCGGGAATATTTAGAACCGTGCGCAAGACACTGCTATCTAGAGGCAAGTCTACTTCTTTACCCAGTTTTTTGATCTCATTTACATAAAACTCTGCCAAGCTGTGGTTAATATTTACCTTTTTATCTGCTTCCGCAGATTCTACGTAAATATTTAAGTCAATTTTGCCTCGCCAAAGTTTACCGGCTAGCAAATTTCTTATAGAAAGTTCTTTTTCGCGATATAGAGATGGAATTTTTATTGATGCATCAAACTGCTTGCTGTTCAGTGATTTAATCTCAACGGTAAACTTTTTCTCATTGTGGGTTCCGGTGGCTTTCCCAAAACCGGTCATTGATAGCGGCATAGTGGTTTATTTCATTGCCAAAAATAAGTAAATCTGGGAGGTGGAGAGATTTGCTTGCTAATTCAATTCCCGAGTATGAATGACAATCCAAATCACACTCAAACAAAGAGATCAAATCAGCTTTTCCATTTCTTTCACCACAGCATCCGAGTTGCCAGCCAAAACCTGACTATCCAATTCAAGTGCAGGTCGTTTGAGAAAACTGTAATCTTCGTTTAGTAGTTTTTTGAACTCACTTTCTGACAAATCACTGGCTTTAACTCCTTTTTCTCTCAATTTACGAGCGCGTTTATTGAAAATGGCTTCATAAGTGCCCGCCTTATCGGCGAGACGATCTATTTCTTCGGCGGTAAGAGGTGCAGACTTAATTTCCCTGAGCTCTACTGAATCCGGTAGGTTCAGTTTCTTCATAATTCTTCTGCACGTGTCGCAGGTTTTGAGATAATAGAATTTCTTCATGCTGTGGATAATATATCCCTTAATTTTACGGATTCTTTCATGCACAAATCTAAAGAGCAAATTGCACCCGGACGAAAAAGAAATTGCTAAAAAGCTAAGTGTTAAGCGAATTATTCTACCCATTCTGCTCGGGCTGGGTGTTGCCGCGGTTTTGTTGTATCTGAATTTAACGGATATCCGGTATGAAAAAGTTGAAAAAGGCGAGTGCGGACAATACAGCTGGGTGGACAGCAATTCAGATGGAATTGCAAACCTCAACGAAGCTGATGAATTTGTTGAAATAGGCGATTGCGAGGGCGAATACATCCAACGTACCTATCAGGATACTTTAAGTGATATTAACTGGACATATTACAGTTGGCTCTGGATTTTCATTTCCATTTTGGCCATGGCTGTTCGCGATTTGGCCTACATGTACAGGATAAAAGTCTTAACCGATAACGAGCTGAGCTGGCGCCAAAGTTTCAGGGTAATTATGCTCTGGGAATTCGCATCGGCTTTAACTCCAAGTGTAGTAGGGGGTTCTGGTATAGCCATGTTTATCGTTCACAGAGAAGGAATAAAACTGGGCAAGAGTACAGCTATTGTATTGGTATCTGCTTTGCTGGACGAGCTGTTTTACATTACAATGGTGGCGATTGTTTTGCTGGCAATTGGTAATTCGCAGTTATTTCCGGTCAATCTTCAGCAAACCTTTTTTGGAATTGAGTTTGGTACACAAGGAATATTCTGGGCCGGATACATCTTTATATTTTTACTGACAACCAGTATTCTGGTGGGGATATTTTTCATACCGAGAGGTCTCAAGTATATTTTACTTCAACTTTTTAGAATACCTTTCTTGAAGCGTTGGAGATACAATATAATTGAGATTGGCGACGATATAATTATTACGAGCAATGAGCTTAAAGGCAAACCATTAAAATATTGGACAAAAGCTCTTCTGGCTACTTATGTATCCTGGACGGGAAGATATCTGGTAGTTAACTTCATCGTTCTTGCATTTATTGAATTTGATTGGAGCTCTGCGATGCTTACTGATCAGGTAGTGATTTATGCCAGACAACTCGTAATGTGGGTAATTATGCTGATAAGTCCAACGCCGGGTAGCTCTGGAGTTGCGGAGTTGGCTTTCTCGGGTTTCCTCAAGGAATTTATACCTATTGGCCTAGCCGGTGCGTTGGCCATTCTTTGGAGGTTGATTTCTTACTATCCTTACTTATTTATCGGCTCAATAATTCTTCCCCGTTGGCTTCGCAAAACAGCCAAAAAGAAAGATTAAAGAGCAAATTGATTTATCGTTTATAAACTTTAGCAGATTGCTTTATGAAATTTGATACCAAAGCTATACACGCAGGAGTTGATCCGGACCCGGCTACAGGAGCCATCATGACACCTATTTATCAAACTTCAACCTTCGTTCAGGAAGCAGTTGGACAGCACAAGGGCTTTGAATATGCAAGAACTCAAAACCCTACGCGAAAGGCCCTGGAGTCAAACATCGCTGCACTTGAAAACGGAAAGTTTGGAGCTTGTTTTGCCAGTGGGTTAGCGGCAATAGATTGCATTCTAAAAATGCTTAAACCGGGCGATGAAGTTATTTCAACCAACGATCTTTACGGAGGAACTTACAGGCTGTTCAATACGATTTTTTCGAAGTTTGGCATTGTGTTCCGCTACACGCCAATGGGCGACGCGCAGAAGGTAGCTCAGCTCATAAACGAAAACACCAAACTGGTATGGGTAGAAACTCCGACGAATCCCGTGCTCAATATCATAGACATCGAAGCAATGGGAGAATTGACCCGGGATAGAAATATCATGCTTGCTGTTGATAGTACTTTTTCAACGCCTTACATCCAGCGACCCTTAGAGCTGGGAGCAGATATTGTTATGCATTCTGCAACGAAGTATTTAGGTGGCCATAGTGATGTTGTTATGGGAGCATTAGTAACAAAAGATGAAAAAATAGCTTCGGAAATCTATCGCATTCAAAATTCATCTGGAGCTGTTTGTGGGCCACAAGATGCATTTTTGGTGTTGCGGGGAATAAAAACACTGCATTTGAGAATGCAGCGTCATAGCGAGAACGCTGGGAAGATTGCCAGATTTTTAAACGAACACAATGCTGTAGATAAAGTATTGTACCCGGGTCTTGAAGAACATCCAAATCACGATGTGGCAAAAAGACAAATGAATGCCTTTTCGGGAATGGTTTCATTTAGCTTGAAAACAGATACGTTTGCAGCTGCTCACGAAGTTTTGAACAGTTGTAATGTTTTTTCTTTGGCCGAGTCTCTTGGTGGAGTAGAATCTTTGATTGGTCACCCTGCAACCATGACTCATGCCAGCATTCCGGCAGAAAGAAGGCGAGAATCAGGTGTAGTAGATTCGCTCATACGGCTCAGCGTCGGAATTGAAGACATTGATGACCTCATCGGAGATTTGGATCAGTCTTTAAGTGTAAAAAGGTAAACCAGAGTACATTTTGATCAATTAAATGACCAGATCGGTCTATATGCTTACGGACACTTTTATTTAGCTTTCCAAGGTTAATATAGTCATTAACCATGTGAGTAGGGATAATTAGAACCATAATGTATAAAAGGTGTCCAATGCCGTGGAACTTAACTCACTGGATTCATTGAGTGCTAATTGCTATTTTCGCGGCTGTTGCGAGAACTCAAAAAACCTATGAAGAATATTTACCTAAGTCTCTTTAGCCTCTTTATGGCTACAATTTCATTTGCTCAAACTGAAGATCACAATCACGAAAATCATAATTGGTGTGGAAAGAACTACGCTACAAACAAATATTTTGAACTAAATCCGGAAGCCAAACAACAGGCTATCCAGGATAGTATAACACTGAACAATGCGGCGCGGAGCTTTGAACAACAAAAAGATGGACCTTACATTGTGCCCGTGGTTTTTCATGTTGTCCATGCAAATGGAGACGAGAATATATCTACAGAACAAATACATAGTGCAATTGATGAGTTGAATAAAGATTTCAATGCAGAAAATACCGATTTAAGTAGTACGATTGCTCAATTTGAAGATATAATTGGTGACGTGGGAATAGAATTCAGGTTGGCAAAAAAAGATCCTGACGGTAATTGCACCAATGGTATTAACAGAGTGTACAATAACGAAACTGTTAATGCAGCTGAAAACGTGAAAACGGGCGAAGCTTCCACATGGGGTCGTTCGAGTTATCTCAATATCTGGGTTGTGCACTCAATTGAAGGAGGTACAGCGGCATATGCTTATTTACCGTCTGGTGCGCCGACCGCAGGCGATGGAATACTAATTGAACACGATCATGTGGGAAGCATAGGAACTTCGCAACTGTATCACAGGCATACCCTCTCACACGAAGCGGGTCATTGGTTAAATCTTGAACATACCTGGGGATGGTCTAATACCCCGGGTACGGCCAGTAATTGTAATATTGACGATGGTGTGGCTGATACACCAAATACAAGAGGTCGTCAGGCATATGGAGAGAATTGTAACTTATCTGAAGAAACTTGCGGATCGCTTGATAATGTTCAAAATATGATGGACTATGGATGGTGCTCTACCATGTTCACTGAAGATCAAAAGAATAGAATGCTTGCTGCTATTGAGAGCGGTGTTGCGAATAGAGAAGATCTTTGGTCAGAGCAGAATCTAGAAGAAACGGGTGTATTAGATGCAGATGTTATTTGCTTTGCTGATTTTACCAGTGATAGCGACCCGATCATCTGTCCGGGTGGAGAGGTTGAATTCATAGATCTTTCATTTAATGGTGTTACTGAGCGTCAGTGGATTTTTGAAGGAGGAATACCATCAACATCGTCATCGAACAGTCCATTGGTGATTTACGACGAACCTGGTACCTATGAGGTAACACTAACCGCTTCTAATGATAATGGGTCTATGTCTGTTACCAAAACAGATTTTGTTACCGTACTTCCCTTGGCAGAAAATGCAATTCCGTTTGTTGAAGATTTCGAATCATTTTCATCCCTAGAACCAAATGATGAAAATTGGTTTGTGATCAATACAGATGGCTCGGATGTTAAATGGCAGCTTACGGATGATGCAGCTGTATCTGGATCAAATTCAATATTTGTAAATGGAAGAGACAATTCTTTTTCTTACGAATCTACGGAGACCCTATTGAGCCCGACATATGATCTTTCTGATGTAACTGAAGATGAAAATGCCTTTCTTACTTTTAAGTATGCTCATGTGCAACGAACAGGTTCATCAGACGATAGGTTGAGGGTATTTATCTCTAAAGATTGCGGAGATACCTGGAGTCTGAGAGAGACCCTTGATATTGATGAGCTTCCCACCGTAGAAGGAACACAATCTAGCTACTTTATTCCGTCTGGCGAAGATGATTGGAATGAGGTAGTCATTGACAATGTGAGCTCTGTATTTCAAAATGAATCCTTTAGAATAAGGTTTGATTTTAGAAGCTTTCGAGGGAATAACTTGTACATAGATGACATTAATATTTTTGACCCGGCCACCCTGGGATTAGAGAATGTTGACTTTGTAGAGAAATTCAGAATTTTCCCGAATCCATCTAATGGCATAGCGAATCTGGATTATACATTGGCTAATTCTGGCAGAGTAGCGATTGATATTCTTGATATGTCAGGAAGAGTTATCCACCAGGAAGTAAATGCTTATCAGCCATCGGGAAGGCAAATCATTCAGATTGAAACCCAGACTTTCCAGAGTGGTGTTTATCTGGTAAGACTACAATCTGAAGACGGTCAACAGGTAGTTAAAAAATTGGTAAAGCAATAAACCAATCGAGCTCCGACCTGTTTAAAGAATAATTCCGATAAAGCCATGAAAAAATTTTTAAGTATCCTTTTTGGGATAGCAGCGTTATCTGTTTCTGCACAGACTTCACAGACTATCGAAAAGTGCCACACTTACGAAATGACTGATAAGCTCATTGAAGAACACCCAGAGATAGTCGGAATTATTCAAGAGGCTGAAGCCAGTCTCGAGCAAACACGCAGAAACCCAAATCTAGCCAAAGATGGAGATATCTACACCATTCCGGTGGTGTTTCATATCGTGCATAATTATGGAGAAGAAAACATCAGTTTTGAGCAAATTCAGAATGCCATAGATGTGATGAATGAAGATTTTAGTGCTCAAAATGCAGATGCAGAGAGTGTAAATTCTGCCTTCGAAGATTTAGTAGCAGATGTGGGTATCCAATTTGCGCTTGCTCAAAGAGATCCGGACGGAAATTGCACCAATGGAGTGGTAAGGACAGTGAACGCACTCACGAGCGAGGGTGGAGAAAATTTAAAGGAAATATCTCCTATTTGGGATAGGTCCAGGTATATGAACATATGGGTCTGCAGGGATATAGCGAGTGGTGCTGCGGGTTACACTTATTACCCTTCTTCTCTAGCCGGCTCATTCGGTGAAACGAATGACGGAATTGTTGTAAGGTCTGATTATGTTGGGAGAATAGGTACCAGTAGTTACCAGCGATCACAAACTTTGACTCACGAGGTTGGACACTGGATAGATCTGCCTCATTTATGGGGTAGTACGAACTCTCCCGAAGAAGACTCAAACTGTAACTCAGATGATGGAATAAGTGATACTCCCAATACAATAGGCTGGACAAGTTGTATAATGAGTGGAGAAAGTTGCGGATCTCTTGATAATGTAGAAAACTACATGGAGTACTCCTTCTGTGGAAAAATGTTTACTCTGGGGCAATCTCAAAGAATGAGAAATGCACTGGAAAGCAGCGTAGCTGAACGATCAAATTTATGGCAAGAAGAAAACCTTGAGTTTACCGGTGTGAATTTAGAACCTGAGATCTGTTCAGCAGATTTTACGTCAAATAAACGCGTTGTTTGTGTAGGAGAATCAATTCAATTTTCTGATTTATCCTATAATGGAGTTCAGGAAAGAACATGGGTGTTTGAAGGAGGCGAACCTGCAGGATCATCACTTGCAACACCAATGGTTGCATACACAGAGCCAGGAACATATGCAGTGAGTATTTTGGCTTCTGATGGGAATAATGAAGCTACTCTCGTGAGAAACAACTTTATCAGAGTGCTTGATACAGCCCATACGGCTATTCCATTTTACGAAGGGTTTGAAGAATTAGAAGGGCTTAATACAAACGATGAAGATCAGTGGTTCACCCTTAATAATTCAGGCGGTATTGATTGGGAGATTACTGATCAAGCTTCTTACGACGGAGAAAAGTCGGCTTACTTAAATGGCTTCGAGAATGAAGACAATCAAACAGAGTATCTCTATAGTCAAACTTTTGATTTGTCAGAACTTAGCGATAATGCTGTTCTCTCTTTTGAATACGCTTGCGCCAGACGAAGTTTTAATACAGAAGGTCAACTCAGAGTGTGGATAACAAAAAACTGCGGAGAACACTGGAGTATTCGAGAAACGCTAGATGAAGACGAGCTTTTTACTGTTTCTGGGAACTATTCACAGCCTTTTTTCCCTGAGAGTCAGGATGAATGGCAAACGGTAGTTATAGATAATATTTCTTCCGTTTTTACCAATAAAGAATTCAGGGTCAGATTTGAATATCTCGCTGATAATGGCAATAACCTGTTTATCGATAACATCAACTTGGTTGACGGAAGTACCCTATCAATTACGGAACGGAACAGACTCAATGAGCGGGTTAAGACTTATCCCAATCCGACTCAGCAAATTAGCACAGTAGAATTCAATTTGGCTGAAGCCGAGTCTCAGTTTGAAATTAGATTGATTGACCTTTCAGGAAGATTATTAGACCGTATTTACAGCGGCTCTATGCCCGCTGGAAATCAAAGAATTGATGTTGACCTAGGAGATTTAGACTCTGGAGTTTACCTACTTCAAATCACTTCGAGTTCTGGAAGTTTTGCCAAAAAGATTGTAAGAAGATAAAAAATAAGAAGCCCGGTAAATTCGGGCTTTTTTAACCTTCAACTTTTCTACCGAGCAGAATAGCTACGCAACCCTGAGGGTTTAGTGCAGCATCAGTATTGGGACTGACGTTAATTTTAACTTTTAAATTTTGAGTTCCTTCCACTTTGAAATCAAAGTGTTGAGTCATTTCGTTTTCAGCGTTATCGAATAGTAAATTGTCTTCTGCATCTAAGAGTTGAAAGGCGATATCGCCTAGCAATTCATGAGCGCAGATCAGTAAACGATAGTCTTCACCGCCGTAAAATGTCATTTCTACTTCAGCAACATCTCCAGGCTGGAGCTTGGCAGCATTAAAGTTTTCAGCCGGCACATAATCTCCCATAGCTTCTCCGCAGTTATTCTTCACAAAGCTTCTGCATTGAGAGTATCCAGCTGTTGAGGCTACTAAGGCAAACAGGGTTATTAGATATGTAAATTTTTTCATGGTCAGGTCTGATTTAGCTCACGTATTTTGAGCGGATTTCTGATACAACCGATGTAATATTTTGCAGTGTTTCTGCGCTCATTCCAGGGCTTTTACTTCCCCCACCAATAACTGCTGCACCATCTTCGCCTTCACTGATAGTTGCCTTTGCCTTTTCAATGCTTACATCGCTATATGCATTATTTATCTTCTCAAGATCAGCAAGTATCTCATCGAGCTGACCTTCGTTATTATAGGCTTCTACAAGCTCAACTAGATTGTTGAGAGACAGCTTTTGTTCCGCAATTCTTTCGAGTAATTTTTCATCCGGCTCTTCAGATTTTTTAGCAATTGAAGTTGCCATATAGAGTCCTTCTACCCAACCAGCTGCGATGACCATAGCTGAAATATGATCGCGATCATTTTCCTTCAGATATGCGTCTAACATATAATATGTTTCAGAAACGATATTGAGAAGAGAATCTCTATTCTCAATATTGGCTTCCATTCTCTCAATAGTCTTATCGTCAAATGCCTTTGTAACGCCTAGTTTTTCGGCTAGTTTTTTCGTGCACGAAAGGTAGATTATAGATTCTTGATTTTGATTGAAAATGCTTGCATAGCTCAGGTTTGCTCCATATACTCCTAAATTAAGTGCCTGGCTTCTCGCAGTAGTATAATCGTGGACTTTTTTTACGTCGTTCAAAAGACTCATATCGTAATCAGCTCCGGCCTTTTTGAGAAGTGAAGCCATTTCCATTGGTGAAGGAACAGAGAAGAAAATATCCTGAACCTTGCCGATGGTTTCGTCTGAGTCATTCGCATCATTTTCTCCTGATACTTCTGCTTCGGTAATTGCTGAGTCTGGCTTATCTGGCGAGCCACAAGCAAAGAGCAGAGCAATTGGGAGCGCGAAAATTGCAATTCCCTGAACGGCTTTTTTCAAAATCATAATTTCTTGAAGGTTTCAAACAAATTTAGTCGGCGTATTCATTAAACGACTCAATAGCACGGCTATCAATTAACATAGCTGTGTTGACTTGTTTACTGTAAAAGGGGCAGAATTGTTACGGATTAGGCTTGAATTTAATGCGCTTCAAGCCAATTTACCCCCGTATCCATATCTACTTTAATCGGTACTCCCAATTCTGGAATGGCGTTTTGCATCTCGGCCTCTATAATTGGTTTTATTTCTTCTACTTCATCCTTGTGCGCATCAAAAACCAATTCATCGTGCACTTGTAATATCATAGATGATTTATAGCCTTTATCCTTGAACAGCTTATCTACCTTGATCATGGCTATTTTAATCATGTCGGCAGCGCTTCCCTGTATGGGTGCGTTGATAGCATTTCGTTCGGCAAATCCCCTTACCGTAGCATTAGAACCGTTTATATCTTTCAAGTATCGACGTCTTTTCATGATCGTCTCAACATAGCCGTGCTCACGAGCAAAATCGATACTTTGATCCATGTATTTTTTTATACCCGGATACTTTTCAAAGTAATTCTGAATGAGCTCAGAAGCTTCAGACCTTGATACGTTAATTCTTTGAGATAAGCCGAAAGCAGAAATTCCGTAGATAATACCGAAATTAACCACCTTGGCCTTTGATCGCATTTCGCGGCTTACGTCCTCCGGCTTTACGTCAAACACTTTTGCAGCAGTTGCAGCGTGAATGTCTTCGCCATTTTTGAATGCAGAGAGCATGCCCTCATCACCGCTTAATTCGGCAATTAATCTCAATTCAATTTGAGAATAATCTGCGGCTAGAATCGTGTAATCTTTTGATGTGGAAATAAAAGCCTTTCGCACTTTTCTTCCGCGCTCCGTTCTAATAGGAATGTTCTGAAGGTTAGGGTTTTGAGAACTCAATCTGCCTGTGGCGGCCACAGCCTGCATATAAGTAGTGTGAATGCGCTGATCTTTTTCGTTGATCAATAATGGAAGCGCATCTACATAAGTACTCTTCAATTTGACTACCTGCCGATATTCCAGAATACATTCCACTATTTCATGTCTGTCGGCAAGTTTGGTTAAGGTTTCTTCATTTGTAGAGTACTGACCCGACTTGGTTTTCTTTGGCTTATCGTCAATTTCCAGCTTTTCAAATAAAATTACTCCCAGCTGCTTCGGACTCGAAATATTGAAAGTCTCGCCGGCGTGATCGTAAATTTTTTTCTCAAGTTCACTGGCTTCTTTTTCCAGGTCGCCTGAAATTTCTTCCAGGGCATCTTTATCAATGTTTACACCTTTAGATTCCATTCTTGCCAGAACAGGCATAAGGGGCATTTCTATTTCGTAAAACAGCTTTTTCAAATCTTTACTACTCGAAATTTCCTTATGGAATAATTGATATAAGCGCAGGGTAATATCAGCGTCTTCAGCTGCATAAGGAGCCACTTCATCTACCGGAATATCGCGCATGCTTTTTTGGTTTTTTCCCTTTTTACCAATAAGCGTTTCAATACTTATCGGCCGGTAGTTCAAGTAGTTTTCGGCAAGTTCATTCATATTGTGCTTCATATCAGGCTGCAGCAAGTAATGGGCTAGCATGGTATCAAACATGGGTCCCTTTACAGGCATATCATGCCAGTGAAGCACAGTAATGTCGTATTTTAAATTATGGCCAACCTTCGTGATCTTTTCACTTTGAAAAAACTCTTTGAAATCTTTTAAAATAAACTTGGCTGCTGCAATTTTTTCCGGAAGGGGAATGTAGTAGGCTTCTCCTTCTTTCCAACTGAATGACATGCCAACCAACTCAGCGTTATTTGCATCTACAGATGTGGTTTCGGTATCAAAGCAAACCACTTCCTGTTTCATCATATTGCGGATGAATGTCTGGCGCTTGTCTTTTGTTTCTATGAGCTTATAATCAACTGCTTCTTCAGAAAAAGACGATTGATTTTCACTTGAAGTATTTTCCGAGCCGTTTCCGCTGCTAAACAGGTCCATTTGTTCGCCGGAACTCACGTCTATTTTTTCTCCCAATAACCTTTCAGAAAGGGTTCTAAATTCCAATTCGGAAAAAACTTCTCTCAATGCATCCTTATTCGGATCTGAAAGCTCTAGTTCATCGGGTTTAAATTCTACGGGAACATCGCAAATAATTGTAGCTAATTTTTTGGAAAGCCTGGCTTGCTCCGCATTATCCTTGACCTTTTCTTTCATTTTACCTTTTAGCTCATCCGCATGTTCAATAACTCCGTCTATATTGTCATATTGAGCCAATAGTTTTTGAGCTGTTTTCTCGCCCACACCCGGTACACCGGGAATATTGTCAACAGAATCTCCCCAAAGGCCCAACATATCAATAACCTGATCAGGTCGTTCGACTTTAAATTTTTCGCAAACTTCTTTTACTCCGAGTATTTCGTGTTTATTTCCCTGTCTTCCTGGTTTCAGAATTTTAATGTGCTCTGTAACAAGTTGGCCAAAGTCTTTATCGGGGGTTACCATAAATACTTCGTAACCTTCTTTCTCGGCTTTTTTCGCAATCGTTCCTATGACGTCATCTGCTTCAAATCCTTCCTTTTCAAGAATGGGAATATTGTAGCCTTTTATAATTTTTTTAATGTAGGGAATGGACAATTTAATATCGTCCGGGGTTTCTTCCCGATTGGCTTTGTATTCCGGGTAATCGTCATTTCTGAAAGTAGGCCCCGAAACATCAAAGGCAACTGCGATGTGGGTAGGTTTTCTATTATTCAATATTTCGGCCAAAGCATTGGTAAAGCCAAACATGGCCGAAGTATTCAGCCCCTTAGAGTTTACGCGCGGATTGCGGATAAAGGCGTAATAAGCTCTAAAGATTAGCGCGTAGGCGTCGAGAAGATAAAGTGATTTCTTTTCCATGAAGTAAAAGATGAGAACGCCGAATATACTGAACGCTCCTTCTTTTACCTATTCAATTTCGTACGAAGTTCCTTCCGGAGAATCTTTCAGGGTAACACCCAACGTTGTGAGCTCATTTCTAATTTGATCTGCCGTGGCAAAATCTTTACTGAGCTTGGCTGCTTTCCTGATTTGTAATAGAAGATCTATAAGGCCGGAAGCAATACCATCATTGCTTGCTTCATTTTCTTCTTCTACTCTGAATCCGAGAACGTCAAAGACATATCCATTCATGACTTCCTGAAGCTGCTTTTTACCTTCTTCATCCACTTTTTCTTTACCAGACTCAACCAAGTTGATCATTTTAACTCCTTCAAATAGCTTAGAAATTAAGATTGGGGTATTAAAATCATCATCCATTGCTGCTGCGCATGATTCCTTTAATTCTTCCAGATTCAAGCTTCCAGAATCAGAAATGGAAAGATTGTCAAGCTTTTTTACGGCATCCATCAAGCGCTTATAACCTTTTTCGGCTGCTCTTAATGCATCGTTAGAAAAGTCTAGTGTACTGGCATAGTGCCCCTGTAGCATAAAGAACCGCACAGTCATTGGGCTGTAGCCCTGATCTAATAGTTTGTGGTCTCCAGTTACAAGCTGCTCAGGGGTAAACCCATTGCCTTCTGATTTAGACATTTTCTTGCCATTGACAGTAAGCATATTGCCATGCATCCAAACCTTTGGTCCACCTTTTGAATGCGCTCCTGTATTTTGAGCGATTTCGCATTCGTGGTGAGGAAACTTCAGGTCCATACCACCCCCGTGAATATCAAATTCATTTCCGAGGTATTTTGTGCTCATCACGGAACATTCGAGATGCCAACCGGGAAATCCTTCACCCCAAGGAGAAGGCCAGTGCATAATATGACCTTTTTCAGCCTTTTTCCAAATGGCAAAATCTAGCGGGTCTCTTTTCTGATCCTGACCTTCGAGGGCTCTGGTATTTGAAAGTAAGTCATCAATGTTCCGTCCTGAAAGCTCACCGTATTTGTGGTCGCCGTTATATTTTCTTACGTCGAAATAAACAGAACCATCTACTTCGTAAGCATAGCCATTTTCTACTATGCTTTTAACCATTTCAATTTGTTCTATTAAGTGCCCTGTAGCGGTAGGTTCTATAGAAGGAGGGATATTGTTAAACATGTGCATTACAGCGTGAAAACCGTTGGTATACTTTTGAACGATTTCCATAGGCTCAAGTTTTTCGAGCCGCGCTTTTTTCGCAATCTTATCTTCACCTTCGTCGGCATCGTTAACTAAATGACCAACATCCGTTATATTCCTAACGTACCGAACATCGTAACCAATGAATTTTAGGTACCTGTATACAACATCAAAAGAAACGAAAGTGCGCACATTTCCCATGTGTACATCGCTATACACTGTGGGGCCACACACATAAAGTCCGACATGCGGTGGATTTAAGGGCTTAAATTCTTCTTTATTACGTGTGAGTGAATTGTAAATTTTGAGTTTGGTTTCCATCAACAAGGCCGTGGATTTTAGTCTAAGGTTGCCAAAAGTACTTATTATTTGTTCGAATCTTCAATGATTCCGTAGCCGATAAACCGTCCATTTTTATAGATCTCAACCTTCTTAAGCAGACCATTGACGTCATATCTGTACCACTTCCCGTTCTGAAGCTTTCCATCCTTGAACTCTCCTACTTGCGAGACCTGAATATTTCGGTTATACAGCGTATTGAAACCGTTTTCTTTGAATGTATCAAGATTGGGTTTATCCTTTTCGGGTTTCGTTTCTTCGGCGGGTAGCTCTGGAATTGATATGTCTGCAGAAAGTCCGGCTTTTGGTTCGTATTCAACAATACTCGCTTTTTCAACTTTTCCGTTGGTTAATCGCTGTTCAAGTTTTTTTGAACCATCCCGGTAATATGTGGTCATCATGCCATGGGCAACGCCATTCTCCACTTCTACGCTCATTTTGAGCTGACCATTTTTGTAGTAATAATTTTGCACACCGTTTCTTTTTCCCTCTTTCGTAAAATAGAACTCTTGTGCAGTTTGTCCGTTTTCGTAAAAACGCTCAAAACTTCCAACATTTTTATTCTCCTTCCAAAATCCCGTCTCTTCCATTTCACCATTAGGGTAGTAGGTGGCGTAGTACCCTTTTGGTTTATTTAATTCGTAGGTAATTTCGCTTGCTATACTGCCTGTTGGATAGTACTTCACCCAAAGTCCGTGGCGCTTATTATCTATATACTCTCCTTCTTCTACGATTGTAGCTTTCTTATACCCTTCTTCGATAGAAAGAGCACCAGTAATTCGCCAATACCCCTGCCTTTTCCCTGTAGAATCGGTGAAATTTTCTTTTTCTCCTCCCAGAGTAATATCTCCAAAGCTTTTGCTGTGCGCACTAAGCGAGAATGACAGAAACAGAATGAACGCAATATGTGTGTATAGTTTCATAAGCGGATTTCAATCTGCTCTCTTCTACGGTAAAATGTCCGAAAAAGTTTCGGGTGAATTAATACACCAATTCTCTAAGATTTAAAAGCATGTCATTCACCATTCCATCGAGGTCATAATCCGGACTCCAATTCCAATCTTCTTTAGCGAAGGAGTCGTCCAGACTACTCGGCCAGGATTTAGCAATTCCATCTCGGTAATCGGGATTATAGCTGATTTCGAATTTTGGAATCTGCTTTTTTATAGCATTGGCCAGTTCTTCCGGATTGAAAGATATACCTGCAATATTATAGCTCGTTCTGATTCTAAGTTTATTGGAAGGTGCTTCCATTAATTCCAGCGTGGCTTTAATAGCATCTGGCATGTACATCATTGGCAGTTCGGCATCTTTACTGAGAAAACATTCGTAAGAACCGGTTTTAATAGCTTCGTGAAATATATGTACGGCGTAATCTGTTGTGCCGCCTCCCGGTGCACTTTTGTAACCGATAATGCCCGGGTACCTTATGCTTCTTACATCTACGTCATACCTTCTATTGTAGTATTCGCACCAGCTTTCGCCTGCCACTTTGGTAATACCGTAAACAGTTGTGGGTTCCATGATTGTGCGTTGTGGGGTGTTGTCTTTTGGAGTATTAGGTCCAAAAACGGCGATTGAGCTCGGCCAAAATATACGTTTAATAAGCCCCTCACGCGACAAGTCCAGTACATTGGATAAACCATTCATGTTTAGCTCCCAACCCAGAGCTGGATTTTGCTCAGCTGTAGCTGATAACAATGCGGCTAGCAAATACACTTCAGTTGTATTGTACTTCGTAACTACCTCGTATAGTCTTTCCTTATCCAGAACGTTCAATTGTTCGTAAGGTCCGTCTGCCAACTCATCCTTAGGTTTGTCTTTAATATCAGTAGATACTACTTTATCAGTGCCATATGTTTTTCTTAGCTGCAAAACCAGCTCGGTGCCAATTTGGCCGGCAGCACCTATCACGAGAATATTATTCGTCATTTTTTCAGTTTGGGCAAGCCAAATTTAAGGATTATAGCGTTTATATAGCTACTTGGGCGCAGAATGGAAAAATTGAGTTTTTGAGGTCAACAGAATTTGAAATTCTATCTTTGTGTTAATCACCTAGATTAGAGAAAAATGCCAATTTATCACACACTTGGGAATATTCCCCATAAACGACATACAGTTTTCAAAAAGCCCAACGGCGAACTTTATTACGAACAATTATTTGGTACCGAAGGCTTCAGCGGTATGTCTTCCCTGCTCTACCACGTGCATCGGCCAACGATGGTTAAAGCCATGGGCGAATCTAAGGAAGTAGCCCCGGAAATAGCCATTGAAAAAAATATGAAATCATTCAGGCTGAAGGGCTTTGAAGTTCCCCAAAAGGAAGACTATTTGGAAAGCCGTGTACCAGTTCTGGTAAATAAAGATTGTTACATAGAATTGGCCGCGCCTCAAAAATCAATGGCCGATTATTTTTATAAAAATGCAGATGCCGACGAAGTAATTTTTATCCATAAAGGTAGCGGTAGACTAAAAACACTTGTGGGTAACCTCGAATTTAGTTACGGAGATTACCTAGTTGTTCCGCGCGGAATGATCTATCAAATTCAGTTTGAGACGGAAGATAATCGATTGTTTATTGTACAGTCATTCAGTCCGGTATATACACCTAAGCGTTACAGAAACTATTTTGGGCAGCTCCTGGAGCACTCTCCGTTTTGTGAACGAGATATTCGCAGACCATCCAACCTGGAGACACATGACGAGAAAGGAGATTTTCTAATCAAGATTAGAAAGGAAGATGTTCTTCATCAATATACTTATGCTTCTCATCCTTTTGATGTGGTAGGATGGGATGGCTATAATTATCCATATGCTTTTTCCATTCACGATTTTGAACCGATCACGGGTAGAATTCACCTACCACCACCCATTCATCAAACATTTGAAGCGCAAAACTTCGTAATCTGTTCATTTTGCCCAAGGCTATACGATTATCATCCCGAATCTATTCCTGCGCCCTATAATCACAGCAATATTGATTCTGATGAAGTTTTATACTACGTAGACGGTGATTTTATGAGTAGAAACGACATCGAAGCCGGGCACATTAGTCTTCACCCTGCTGGTATTCCACATGGGCCGCATCCCGGTGCAGCTGAGCGTAGCATTGGTAAAAAGGAAACAGAAGAATTGGCTGTAATGGTTGACACTTTCAAGCCTCTGAAAGTAACAAAACAAGCCATGGATATAGCAGATAACGATTATTGGAAGTCCTGGGTAGAATAAAAAAAGTCCCGCAGTTGCGGGACTTACAATAATCTTTAGCCAATCCAGATTTACTGCTTGATAAATTTTTGAGATGTTTCACCAAGGTTTATCAGATAGGCACCTGGCCTATATGAACTTACATCAATTCTGTTTTCTGTCAGCACTCCGGTATCTACAATCTGACCTGTCAAATTTGTAATACTATAAGTACTGCCCTTATAATCAATTCCGTCTACCCAAATTTCTTCAGAAGCTATAGTGGGATAAATAGAAAATGATTCTCTATCTTGATTTTGAGTGCTTAGACTCGAAGGAGCAAACCGGTAAACCCTTCCATTTTCCGGGGTTCCATTTAAACCGCTAATCTCAATTTGTTCAGGGTCTGTGTTTGTTTCAAAGGTGGGGTTTTCAGGATTACCGTTCAAATAGAATGCCGAACCGATGTTTTCGCCGTCTTCGGTAATATCTAAAATAACAAGGATGTTAGGCCCCTGAAGATTGAAATAGGCCAATTCTGGGGTGGGGATGTTGCTCGGGCCATAGCGAAATTCTATAGCGTGGTCAGACTCGTATAACCAGATTTGAAAATTGATTCGATTTTCTGCAGTTCCTTCAATTTCAACTTCGTCGTAAAAAGCGCAATTGGCGTATTGTAGTTTACAGATTCTTTCTCCCACATTGCCATCAACCTGATATGTAATAAATGAACCCTCACCAAGGGAGATGCCATCTATCAAGTCTGTATTAGAACCAATTGCATGACCGTCATCTATGCTTCCAGAAATTAAAATTGCGCCCAGGCCTTCTTGAGTCATTGAATTAACAGTCATATCTCCGATCTGGAAATCAAATCCAAGCGGAAGGTTAAAGATGGGGTCGTCCCAATCGCTTTCTACACCCAGGTTTTGATCTTCATTTAAAACATTGTAGTCTTCCGTAAAAGTGGAAAACGTATACTGGGCTGAAATAGTTGAGTAGAATAAAATAGAGAGCAATACTAAGATTGTCTTCATGGTTTTCTGTTTAGGTTTTAGTGTAAAGATAAATGTTAAGGTGCTTATACTCATTGATTATTTACCAAGGCGTACCCGTTTTCTTTCGCTAGAAGGGCAGCTTTCGTATCTTTGTTTTATTCAAACCTACTTCTAATGAGTAATCTAACGTCAGACGCACAAAATTTAGAGAAAGTTGTACCCGAAGCAGAAGATTTTTTGCCGATAAATGGTACCGACTATGTTGAACTTTATGTGGGTAATGCAAAGCAATCTGCCCATTTCTATAAAACCGCCTTTGGTTTTCAATCTGTAGCGTATTCAGGCCTGGAAACAGGTAAAAAAGATGAAGTTTCTTACGTCTTGCAACAGGATAAAATCAGGTTGGTGCTCACCACTCCTTTGAGCCCTGAAAGCCCCATTAACGACCATATTGTTAAGCACGGTGACGGGGTTAAAGTCGTTGCACTGTGGGTGGATGACGCTACGTTATCCTGGGAAGAGACTACGAAACGCGGAGCCAAATCATTTATGAAACCCGAAAAGGTGGAAGATGAAAATGGGTTTATTATCCGCTCGGGGATTCATACCTACGGTGAAACGATTCACTTATTTATAGAGCGAAAAAATTACGATGGCCCCTTCCTTCCGGGATTTAAAAAATGGGAGAGTGAATACAATCCCGAACCAACCGGATTGAAATTCATTGACCACATGGTGGGAAATGTTGGCTGGGGAGAAATGAATACCTGGGTCGACTTTTATGCAAGAGTGATGGGTTTTGCACAGCTTATTTCCTTTGATGATAAGGATATTTCTACCGAATACACTGCGCTAATGAGTAAAGTGATGAGTAACGGTAATGGCAGAATCAAATTTCCGATTAACGAGCCGGCAAAAGGAAAGAAAAAGTCTCAAATTGAAGAGTATATAGATTTCTATGAAGGAGCTGGTGTACAGCATATTGCCGTGGCAACAGATAATATAATTGAAACAGTAAAGGACTTGCGTGCCAGGGGAGTGGAGTTTCTCAGAGTGCCAGCTACTTATTACGAAACTGTTTTAGACCGCGTAGGAGAAATTGATGAAGATCTTGAACCATTGAAAGATCTGGGAATATTGATTGATAGAGATGATGAAGGATATCTCCTTCAGATTTTTACAAAACCCGTGGTAGATCGACCTACGATGTTTTTTGAAATTATTCAGCGAAAAGGAGCGCAAAGCTTTGGAAAAGGAAACTTCAAAGCACTTTTTGAAGCTATTGAGCGTGAGCAAGAACTTAGAGGAACTCTTTAATAACTTGTGCTTTAAAGCCCTACTGATTTTCGGTATGGCTTTTTTTACTTTTTCAAACGCCTATACTCAGAACTATCGTTCTGCAGCAGGAGTAAGAATTTCTTATGGAGGGCTCTTTTCGTACAAGCATGCACTCAATGAAAAAAACTATTTGGAAGGTATTTTATCAGTAAGGTGGAATGGCGTTGTTATGACGGGTCTTTTTGAATGGCAGCAGGCATTGGATTCAAAAAACCTTCAATGGTATGCCGGCACCGGAATACATGCAGGAGTGCACGGTAGGAATAACGTTTTTCAAGCTGAGGAAGATCAGAATGAAGCAGTGCAAATGAATCTGGGAATCGATCTGATTGGCGGTATTGAATACGTTTTTAAGAATGTTCCCATAGTTGTTTCGGCAGATTACAAACCAGCTTTCTATTTTACGGGAGATCGATGGTTGGTGCCTGAAGAATTTGGGTTAACTGCCAGATATATTTTTGAATATTAAGCCATTTGCAGGGTGAGCGCTGTGAACTTACCTTTGCTTTAAACTTTTAAAATGGAAACAGGACTTATTCATCTGCATTCACTGCTTCGGTGGTTCGTATTAATAGCTGTACTAGTCTCTATCGTTAAAAGCTTTCAGGGGATGCAGAATAAATCTAATTATACTTCCAGCGATAATCGATGGTCTCTGCTGACACTGATTGGTTTTCATCTACAACTTGTCATAGGCTTGGTATTGTATTTCACTCAAGGGTGGTATCAACAACTTGGAAATATGTCTGATAAAATTATTCGCTTCTATTCTCTTGAACATCTCGTTGCTATGCTCATCGCTATTGCGCTGGTAACGATTGGTCGCTCCAGAGCAAAGAAAGCAGGTTCAGATTTGATCAAGTTCAAGCGCCAGTTTTGGTTTTTCCTGATAGCCCTGATAATTGTACTGGTCAATATACCCTGGCCATTTAGAGAAGTTGGAGCTGGAAAAGGTTGGTTACCTGGTTTATGAAATACTTTATATTGGTATTTCTTATCATTTTTATTTTGGCTTCCTGTAACTCTTCAGACAGTGCTGAAGAAAATGGGAAAAAAGATGTGGTTAAGCTCTACAACAAAAACTGCGGCATATGTCATGGAGAAAATGGTAGAAAAGGCCTGGCCGGAGCAAAAATTCTACCTAATTCAGGTTTAGACCTGAATGAGCGAATAGCAATAATTACGTACGGAAAAGGACAGATGATGCCCTATAAAGAATTGCTAAGTAAAGATGAAATAAAGGCCATAGCAGAGTACACAATGAGATTTAAATAAATGGGAGGAATATCAACATCGGAAAAAGTGGAAAGAGGAGTCCTGATTGGACTCATCACTCGTGAGCAGACAGCCGAGCAGGTTGATGATTACTTAGACGAGCTGGCATTTCTGGCTACAACTGCAGGAATAAAGACTGAAAAGAAATATACCCAGAGCCTCGATCATCCTGATGTAAAGACCTTTATTGGAAAAGGTAAGGTTCAGGAGGTAAAGGATTTTATTGAAGAAGAAGAAATAGACGTCATTGTATTTGATGATGATCTGAGCCCTTCGCAAATGCGAAACCTGGAAAGAATATTCAAAAAGAAGATATATGACAGGAGTCTCTTGATACTCGACATCTTCCTTCAACGGGCACGGACAGCTCAGGCCAAAACACAAGTAGAATTAGCCAGATCAGAATACCTTCTTCCGAGACTGACCCGGATGTGGACTCACTTGGAGCGACAACGAGGTGGAACGGGAACCCGAGGGGGTGCCGGTGAAAAGGAGATTGAGACTGACCGAAGGATGATTCGGAATAAGATTGCAAAACTCAAGAAGAGATTGAGCCAGATTGATAAACAAATGCAAACTCAAAGGAGTAATCGGGGAGCGCTTGTAAGAGTGGCGCTGGTTGGATACACAAATGCTGGCAAATCTACTTTGATGAATCGCATTAGTAAGTCTAAAGTTTTTGCAGAAGACAAGCTGTTTGCCACACTAGATACAACGGTAAGAAAGGTGGTTTTGCACGATATTCCTTTTTTACTAACCGATACAGTCGGTTTTATTCGCAAGCTTCCGCACCAATTGGTAGAATCTTTTAAAAGTACCCTGGATGAGGTGAGAGAGGCCGATGTCTTGATGCATGTAATAGACATATCTCATCCCAATTTTGAAGACCACTTTCATACAGTTAATGGCACACTCAGCGAAATTGGTTGTGAAGAGAAACCTACAATTGTTGTTTTTAACAAATTAGATGCCTGGAAACCGGATCCGGTTGACCCGCAAGATGTAGATCCGGATATTGATTCCGATCCGCTCGATGTCTTAAAAAAGTCGTGGATGGCTAAAGTAAATGATCAAAAAGTTGTTTTTGTTTCCGCTACCAGGAAACTTAACATGGATGAATTGCGAGATGTGATGTATAATACGGTCAAAGAAATACACCTCAAGCGTTATCCCTACAATAAAACTCTTTATTAATGGCTTCAATCAGACAAGAAAAAGTAGCTAAGCTCATACAACAAGAGCTGGCAATAATCTTTCAGCAAAATAGTAAGTCCATGTTTTCAGGGGCCTTTATTACTGTTACAGTGGTTAGGATGAGCCCCGACCTTAGATCCGCAAGGGTATATCTGAGCTTTTTTGCGAACTCGGGAACAAACAAGGAAGAAGTGCTGGATATGATCAAAGAGAAAAGTTCTGCAATAAGAGGCATTCTTGGAAACAAGGTGGGTAAGCAATTGAGAAATGTGCCGGAGCTTTATTTTTATCACGACAATAGCCTGGATTACGCTCAGGAAATTGATGACTTATTAAATTGAAGCTCAGCTACTTTATAGCGCAGCGATATCTTCGCTCAAAGAATACCCTTTCCATCATCACTATTATGAGCCTGATTTGCATGCTCGTTGTTGCTGTGGTAACGATGGCGATGGTTGTAGTGCTTTCTGCCTTCAACGGAATTGACGCATTGCTCGATGATCGCTTTAGTTATCTGGATGCCGATATGGAAGTTATTCCCCTGCGAGACAAGGTGCTTCATGAAGGTGATATTCGCGTAGATAGTGTGCTGCAAATCGATGGTATTTCAAGCTGCAGAAAGGTAATTGAAGAACGTGTATTTGCACAGTATGAAGAGAATCAGAGAATAGTCATCCTGAAAGGAGTTGAGGACGACTTTCTCAGTGATGTTGCACTTGACACGATGATTATAGAAGGAGCAGCTCAACTCAGGATGGAGAATTCACCTGCTGCTATTATTGGAATAGGTGTGAAATACGATCTGAATCTCAGGTTATTTGAACAGCTCTTTAACCCTTTGAAAGTTTCGGCAGTTTTGCGTGGGATGAATCTTCGCCAGAATATGGACAGAGCGCTCAATAGAAAGTTGATTCCCGTCAGTGGCGTGTTCTCCATCAACATAGATTTTGATTCAGATTACGTAATCGTGCCCATTGATTTTGCAGCCAATCTACTCCAGTACGAAGAAGAGTATAGCAAGCTGGAAATTAAGCTAGCCGAGCGCGCAGATTTGGAAGAAACCCGGGATAATTTACAAGGTATATTGGGAGATGATTTTGAGGTGCAGACGCGCTATGAAAAGAATGAGCTAATCTATAAAACCAATCGCACGGAAAAGTGGGCCACTTTTTTAATCATGGGATTTATCATGCTGATTGCGACCTTTAATATTATAGCGGCTTTAACACTATTGATTAACGAAAAGCGCTACGACATCAAAACGCTTGTGAGTATGGGCGCTTCTACAAGCAGCATTAAGCGCATATTTTTCTACGCCGGAGCTATGATTAACTTTATTGGTGTATCTGCTGGTTTGGGCCTGGGTTTATTATTCGTTTATCTCCAACAGAAGTTTGGCCTTATTAAGCTAGAAGGCGGATTGATAGATTATTACCCGGTAGAAATTGATTTTACTGACCTTGTCGCTATTTTTATTCTGGTTTTGATTTGTGGAATTCTTTCATCTATAGCGCCGGTACAAATCTTTACCCGCAAGTACGCCAATATTTAGGCAAAGTCATAGCTGCCAAATTTCTCTTTGATTTCGTGTAGTGTATCTCTCACTCCATCCGGATTATCTTCCGTTACCAGTTTAATTCTATACTCCTTAAATCCGTGAATATTTCTAAAGTAATTCGCGTAGTGTCTTCGCATTTCTACAACTCCCAGGCGATGGCCTTTCCATTTCAGGCCCATTTCCAGATGTTCAAGAGCTGTATTTACTCTTTCTTCCATCGATGGAGGCGGCAGATGCTCGCCGGTTTTGGCAAAATGCTTCATTTCGTTAAATATCCAGGGGTAACCAATGCTGGCCCGGCCTATCATAATACCGTCAACATTGTATTTCTCCTTGTACTCAACGGCTCTTTCAGGGCTGTGAACATCTCCATTTCCAAATACAGGAATATGTATTCTGGGGTTTTCTTTTACTTCTCGTATCAAGGTCCAGTCAGCATTTCCTTTATACATCTGCTGACGCGTACGGCCGTGAATAGAAATGGCCTGAATACCGATATCCTGAAGCCTTTCGGCTACTTCAACAATATACTTGGTATCATCACTCCATCCCAGCCGAGTTTTGACTGTAACAGGTAATTTGGTTGATTTCACTACCGCTTCAGTCAGCCTTACCATCTTAGGGATATCCTGCAGTATACCGGCACCTGCACCTTTGCAAGCTACTTTTTTAACCGGGCAACCGTAATTGATGTCGAGAATATCCGGATTGGTTCGTTCCACAATTTCGGCTGACTTCATCATGGGCTCCAGCTCAGAGCCGAATATTTGTATGCCAACAGGTCGTTCGTACTCGTAAATATCCAGTTTCTGAACGCTTTTTGCCGCATCTCTTATTAAGCCTTCGGATGAAATAAACTCAGTGTACATCACATCGGCACCGTGCTTTTTACAAAGCGCGCGAAAGGGTGGATCGCTCACATCTTCCATGGGCGCCAACAAAAGGGGGAATTCCCCAAGTTCTATATTACCTATCTTTGCCATTTTTCAGCCTGCAAAAGTACAAAATCTAAATTCCAATGTCAGATAGGCCCTTTGCACAATCAGACCCTTTTCTGAAGATCATCGTTCTATTCCTCCTCTCATTCCTGGGAATTATGGTTTTTATGCTCATGGGAAGCGGTGTTATCAAAGTTCTTTACGGTGTAGATTTTATTAGTAATCAAGATATAATTACAGATTATTCTGACCCCAATATGGTCAATGTAAATCGCATTCTACTTTTATTTCAGCATTTTGGAATGTTTATTATTCCCGCTGTTGCCTTTGGAATGTTGGTATCTACTCGTTGGTCTTTACGTCTGGGATTTCGCAAGGCCAATCTCGGCATTATGATGGCGGCAATTATTATGGTCTTATTTGCTTTGCCATTGATCAATGTCCTTGCATGGCTTAATGAACAAATGGTATTTCCGGAATTTTTAGGAGGGCTTGAACAGTTATTTGCGGGCATGGAAGACAGTGCCGCGAGACTGACAAAGGCGCTTACAGAACAAACGAGCCCCTTCATATTAGCGGCCAATATCTTAAGCATTGCTCTTATTCCTGCTTTAGGAGAGGAAATGGTATTCCGTGGTGCACTGATTCCCATTTTAAGGAAATGGACCAATTCTGTGCATTGGGGTGTATGGATTTCGGCAATTTTATTCAGTGCCATGCACCTACAGTTTTATGGTTTTTTGCCAAGGATGCTCCTCGGTGCAGTGTTGGGCTATCTATTTGTCTGGAGTGGTTCTATTTGGGTTCCGGTTCTGGCCCATTTTGCAAATAACGCGATTGCCCTGGTCCTTATATTTTTTATGACCCGTGGCGATATTCAAGCAGAAGTAGATGAGTTTAATCCTGTTTTAAGCGATTATGTTTGGGTACTCGTTTCTGCAGCTGTAGTTACGGCTTCGCTCTATTACATATATAAAAACAGGGTTACTCCCGCTCCTGAAATTTCACATCCTGAATCCGAATAGGGTACATTAATCGCAGCGTGCGAATTACCTTCCGATCACTGCGTTCTGAAGCTTTGAGTTCGTCGTAGTTTTTAATGCCATTTGCTTTACACCATTTCCTTCTAAGATCTTTTACAGCGCTTTGCAAACTATCCTGAAGGGCGATGTAATTGTCGTAACTCGCGGCTCTGCTACTCTCAATTAAGATTTGCGATTTTTCACTCATCTCCCAATAGGCGCCATCATTAAGCTCACAAGCATCAGCCCTCCAGGTCCATAACATTTTTTCTTTTTCGCTGAGAGTGGCTTTTTGAAGCTCCATCTTACAATTTGTCATAGTAATGAGCCCCATTCTCGCGGTATTGGGTGAATAAAAATCATGAACATGATTTCTGATCGCATTCCATGAAGCATTTTTATTTTCAATCCATAAATCACCGCGGTCATTTAAGGAAATTTTCAGAGAAAAATCACTTTGATAAGTAGATGTTTCACCTGAATCGGCAGGCGGCAATATGGAACTTATTCCTATTTCTTGCTCCATAGTTGTAGTTACTAAAAAAAAGATGAGGAGTAGAAAAGCAATGTCTGCCATTGAGCTGGCATTGATGCGAGTGGTGGCTATTCTGGTCATGGCTTTTGGGTTTACTTATTAAACCACAACTATTCGGCCTGAATTGCATTAGCCTGGATTGACTTGATAACCGGTCTTTCAGGCAGATTATCGGATAAAAAAAAGCCGCTACAAGAGCGGCTTCCTTCAATTTCAATGAAAAAACGATTTATCTATTAGATTTGATAGAACCTTTATTAACCGAATAATTAATTTTTAAGGCCTGTGCTTCTCTAAGTTCTTGCTTGATGTCTGTTACAATCCCCATTTCGGTATCAGAATCAACCTTTAAGGAAGTAGTAATCTGAGGCTTTTCGGCCTCATCTCTTCGTTCTCTGTTGTCTTCAATCCAAACGGCAATATCACTAAGTTCAGCAAAGGAATCATCGAGTTGTATTTTTGGCTCTGTTCCAAATCGCGTATCGAAAGGAGGACCTACATTGATATAATCAACGAGTGATTTTTTCTCCAATTTCTCAGTTTCCGTAGCGTTTGGTTTAGAAATCTTGACCTTAGGGTCATCCTGACGCATAACTGTTACAACCATAAAGAAGAACAGAAGCATAAAGATGATATCAGGAAGGGAAGCTGTAGAGATTCCCGGGGTTCCTTTTTTACCTTTTCTTACAAATTTACTCATCGCTCAAAAAAATTTAAGATCCAATATTTTTAGGTTCAGCTTCTGAGATTCTTTGAGGATAAACCGCCCTGATAGCTTTGATCATGGGTTTATCAGCATCCTTAGCAGGGTTCAATTCTGTGTAAGGAACGCCGAATTTCTCCAGAGAGAGTTTGTTTCGAAGTTCATTTACAGCCGCACTTAATTCGTTTTGAACACTGATATAGGTTTTATAAGAAGTTCCACGGTCGTTTTGAAGTGAGATTAGGGCTGAAGTGGGCAGTTCCTTGTAGGGACCTACCAACTCAATAGCGCTGCGTTTGTCTTCCCATTTTTCTAACTTTTCTTTCAAGTCTTTGCTATCGGGGTTTTGACGTAGTGCCTGCTTTAGCCTAACGATATTCTCATCAACCATAGCCCTTGAAACCTGCGTAAGCTGGGGTAAGTCAGGGCTATTCATAGGGTTGGTATAAAACTCTTTTGCCCCTTGTTTCAGGTTTTCAATATCCATCGGCTTGCCCTCAACAAGAAGCTGATCCTTGCTGTTTACCAATACCTCGTAAACATTCCGCTGCTTTACTTCTGGCGGTTTTTCCATATCATCCGGTACGGGAGGCGGAAGCTGACGAAGGATCCCCACGTCCTGGTCCATTGTTGTAGTAACCAGGAAGAAAATCAAGAGCAGAAAGGCAATATCTGCCATTGATCCTGCATTGATTTCTTGTAAAGGTCTTCTAGCCATATCTCTTATTTAAATATTCTGCTTATTTCTCCAATAACTGCTGATAGTAATGCAACAATCAGCAATACGTACATAACTCCTAACCCCGCACCGCTTAACTGCGATGTTTGAGGAGTTAGCTCATCAGCATACTCTGAAGGTACTGCATCACCAGCAATACTGTAAGAAACTACAGCAATGACGACAAATACTACAACCCCTATCAAAAGCGGAATATTACTCTTGATATTTGTAATGAAGTAATACAAACCAAAGAGAACCGCAGCAGCAGCAGCTATGATCAATAGTACATTTGTAAATTGCAGGGTACCACTAACTAATGATTGAAAGCCGGGGTCGTAATGCTCAACTTCCGGAGTACCCATAATAACGATACCCAGAATAATGCCGGCTACACCTATAATAAAGGCGATAATCGTCAATATGGTATCTAATTTCTTGTTATCCATTAGTGAGAAGTTTTGTGACGAAGAAGAATATCAACCAAAGTAATAGAGGCATCTTCCATGTCGTTTACAATTCCATCTACTTTAGACACGATGTAGTTGTAAAATATTTGAAGAATAATTGCAACAATCAGACCAGATACAGTTGTAATAAGGGCTACTTTAATACCTCCTGCAACTACACCTGGAGAAATGTTGTTCTCTGCTTCAATAGCATCAAATGCATCAATCATACCAATTACCGTACCCATGAAACCAAGCATTGGAGCCAGGGCGATAAAAAGAGAGATCCAGGAGAGTCCTTTTTCAAGCAGACCCATTTGAACACCACCGTAAGAAACAACTGATTTTTCAACCATCTCAATTCCTTCGTCGTAGCGTTCCAGACCCTGGTAAAAAATAGATGCTATAGGTCCTCGTGTATTGCGACACACATCCTTTGCAGCTTCAACGCCTCCGCTTGAAAGCGCATCTTCTACATTTTTGAGAAGTTTTGTTTTGTTTGTTGTTGCCATGTTGAGGTAAATAATACGCTCAATACAAAGGGCCAGACCCAGAATCAAACAGATTAATACGAAAGACATGAAGAAAGGTCCCCCGTCAATAAATGTATCTTTGATTTGTTGGGTAAATTCTTTGTCCTCTGCTTCTGCTGGCGCTGCTTCATCTATTACGTCTGTCGCAGTATTCTCTTCCATCATTTCATTGGCGGCAGCCGCTGAATCGGTTTCACTTTCCATGGCGTCTGCTTCGTCCATAGTAGCAGTGGTATCATCCATTGCCGGGTCATCTTGCGCGTGAGCTGTTGGGGTTAGCCCTGCAATCAAAAATCCGCAGAGGGCAAAGACAGTCAGTAGTTTTTTCATGATTTCGAAATTGGTTTTTTACTGAATTTTAGGTTTTGCTATTTCTAGTTTATAGTTAAGCTTTTTATTTAAATCTAGCAGAGAGGAAGGGATTCGAACCCCCGATCCCCTCTCGGGAATACACGCTTTCCAAGCGTGCGCCTTAAGCCACTCGGCCACCTCTCTAATACGCCCGTATTCGTTATTTCCCTAGGGCAAGGGGCGGCCAAAATACAAAAAATTGTCATAGCCAAAAAAATTAATCGTTACCAAAACGTTATGCGGTACAGTCTGTCTATCAAACGGTAATTTCTCCCTTTAAATTCTGCATAAATGCCGATTTAAAGTTACCGCCGCGTAGTTCTTTTCCCAATAAGTGCATAGACTTAGCTACGGCTGCTTCCAGAATCATATCTCCCGCAGGTATTACACCAATTTTTGCAAGCTCGTAACTCGTTATATATCTTCCCTGTAACACTCCGCCACCCCGGCATTGTGAAACATTTATAATGATAAGGCCCCGTTCAATGGCTCCCTCTAAAGCATCGAGAAACCACCTATCTGTCATTGCGTTTCCGCTACCATACGTGCGCATTACAACCAATTCATTTTCTGGAATATTCAATGCAGCTTCTACGATATGTCTGGATATTCCAGGGAACAGACTTAAAATTGCGATCTTATTATTTAAGCGCGTATCAATAGAGAATGGCTCGTGCGAAGGACGAAATATGTATTCACGGTTGTACATTATCCTTACTCCGGCTTCTGCCAGTATAGGATAATTCGGCGATCTGAATGCATCAAAATGTTCGGCATTGAATTTATAAGTACGGTTGCCTCGATGTAATTGGTACTCAAAATAAATGGCTACCTCTGGCACAATTGGCCGATCGTCTTCGTAATCAGAAGCAATCTCAATTGCCGTTATTATATTTTCCTTCCCATCGGTGCGCACTACTCCAATAGGTAATTGCGAACCGGTTAAGATGACTGGTTTTGAAAGATTGTTGAAAATGAAACTCAAAGCTGAAGCTGTATAAGACATGGTATCGCTTCCGTGAAGAATTACAAATCCATCATAAAGATCATAGTGTTCTTCAATATAGTGGGCGAGTTTTTTCCAATGACTTTGGTTAACGTTACTCGAGTCAATGGGTTCTTTAAATGATATGGAATCAACCTGCGCATCTAATTGTTTTACCTCCGGAATGAGCTTATCCAGTTGGTGAAAATTGAAAGGCGATAATCCACCGGATTCAGGATCCTGTATCATACCTATAGTTCCGCCCGTATATATAAGGAGTACTTTTCTAGACATTTATTTTAAATAGATGGCAAGCATTTGCCGTGGTAATTTCCGAAACTTTTTTTAGTGGCAACTGCTTCTTCTCAGCGATTTTTTCTGCAACATGCAATGTGAAGGCTGTTTCATTTCTTTTACCCCGGTGTGGGGCTGGCGTTAAGTACGGCGCATCTGTTTCTACAACCATTCGCTCTATAGGTACATTCATAAGTGCATCTGCTAAACCACTGTTCTTAAAGGTGTACACCCCTCCAATACCCAAATAAAAACCTTCATAACTGAGTGCTTTCTTCGCCTGTTCGGCCGTACCTATAAAACAATGAAATACGCCTCTTAAATCACTATCGGCAAGTTCATCTAATACAGTAAAAATCTCATCTAAAGATTCTCTGGCGTGAATTACGATTGGTAGATTTAACTCTTTGGCCCATTTAATTTGCTCTCTAAACGCATCTTGCTGTTCTTGAATAAAAGACTTATCCCAATATAGGTCTATTCCGATTTCGCCAACGGCTTTATAATTTCCATGTTTCAATTCGGTGTAAATAGATTTTAGCTCTATTTGATAGTCTTCCTTCACCGAGCAGGGGTGAAGCCCCATCATACCTATGGTCTGGTCGGGGTACTTCTCCATCAAAGCTTTTACATCGTCGATGGTACTACTATCTATATTTGGCAAAGCGCTCAATACAATATTGTTGTCCCGAGCCCTTTCCATGCACGCTTCAATGTCATCACTGAATTGATCCAGGTACATGTGCGTATGAGTATCTACAATCTTCATGTTCATTTGATTTGCAAAAGAATGAAATCGCTTACATTTGAAAAAATCTGATTTCGTTGACAAAAGCACTGATCATTAGGTTCAGCTCCATTGGTGATATAGTCCTGACCACGCCAGTTATAAGGAATTTGAAAACTCAGATTTACGGGGATGTTGAAATTCACTTTCTAACAAAAAAGGCTTTCCAGAATATTTTAACTCCCAATCCTTACGTGTCCAAGGTATATACAATTGAAAAGAGTACGAATGAAATAATCGAAAAGCTCAAGGATGAGCGGTATGATTATATTATTGATTTGCACAAAAATCTGCGAAGTACGCGAGTAAAGAGAGCTTTAAAATCCTTGTCGTTTAGCTTTAATAAGCTGAATTGGCAAAAATGGCTTCTGGTGAACTTCGGAATAGACAAATTGCCAAAGGTTCATATTGTAGATCGTTACATGGAAACTCTAAAGGCTTTTGGAATAGAAAACGACAATAAGGGCCTGGACTTTTTTATTCAAGAAGAAGATCGGGATTTTTCTATACCTGCCTCGCACCAAAATGGCTTTATTGCAGTGGGTATTGGTGCGGCACATTGGAGAAAAAAGCTACGGGTTTCACAATATGTCGAAGTTTGTAAGCAGATTAATTACCCTATTGCTCTTCTGGGTGGCCCGTCTGAGCAAGAAGAAGGCGACAAGATTTCAGATCAATTTGATGGACGGGTTTGGAATACAGCTGGAGACACATCCATAGGCCAATCGGCTTTTTTAATTGAGAAGTCCAAATTGCTTATAACGCCTGATACCGGCATTATGCACATTGCAGCGGCACTGAAAAAACCCATTATTTCTATCTGGGGGGCTACCATTCCGGGTTTTGGGATGTATCCTTATCTAAATGAAAACCTGAATAAGATGGTAGAAGCTTCCCACCTGAGCAAGAGACCTTGTTCAAAGCTGGGCACAAAATGCAAATACAAACCGTGTAAATGCATTGATGAACTGTCTCTTCCGGAAATTGTAGAAACCGCTAATCGTCAAATAAAGCCTTGAGTTCTGTAGCTTCAGATGGCTTCATTTTCTTAGCAAGTATGAGTCCTAATTGTCTTCTTCTCAAAGCTCCAGCGAAACGCTCCTTTTCAAGATCCGTTTCTGCAATGAGCTCAGGCACACCGATAGGCTGACCCACCTGGTCAACTGCTACAAAAGTGTATATGGCTTCATTGCATTTGGTGCGTTTTCCCGTTCGATGATTCTCTACATATACATCCAGAAAAACTTCCATAGACGAGCCGAATGAACGAGATACCTTAGACTCAATACTTACCACATCACCCAACTTGATGGCCTTGTTAAAAGAAACATTGTTTACAGCAGCCGTCACTACAACCCTTCTGCAATGGCGCTGTGCAGATATAGCTGCATTAACGTCCATCCAGCTAAGCAATTGGCCTCCCATTAAATTGCCGAGCGTATTGGTGTCATTTGGAAGGACGATTTTAGATGTACTGGCGAAAGTTTCTTTAGCTGTTTTTTGCTCTCTCATGGTAAAAAATTAGCGCTTGCAAAGATAAGCCAAGCAGATTCACTAGAACATGATTTCATGTTATTACTTTTGTGGACATGAACGGCGAACTCTTACTTACTGCCAAATCCTTACATATCATTTTCGTTATCGCCTGGTTTGCCGGATTGTTCTACATACCGCGATTATTTATTTATCACGTAGAAGCACAATCAAAGCCGGATGCCGAGAAAAAAGCACTGAGTGAGCAATTGAAAATAATGGCTTCGCGCTTGTGGTTTATCATTACATGGCCGGCAATGATTATAACCGTTCTAACCGCTGGAATTCTCCTTTGGTTAGTCCCCGCTTACTTGAGTATGCCCTGGATGCATGTTAAATTAGGTTTTGTAGGGTTACTTCTCATCTACCATTTTTCTCTTCACTGGCTATACAAAAAGCAGCAAAGAGATGAGTTTCCAATGACCAGTACACAGCTAAGGTTTTATAATGAGCTGGCCACTATTTTGCTCTTCGCAATTATTTTCACGGTGGTCTTTAAAACTACAATTAGCTGGTTTTACGGAGCTGGCGGGCTAGTACTTTTAGGAGTTGTACTGAGCCTGGGAATTATGCTTTATAGAAAAAGCAGGAATAAAAAATCTGATTAGAACGTATTCAACCACTCGCGCGCTTCAGCAATAGTTTTGAAAAGCTTGGTTGGGCGTTGGGGCTTGTTGTATCTCACGAAAAAATTAGCAGACATTTGATGTGAGTAATGCTCAGTAACAATGGCGTCGGCTTTTATCTGTTCTGTTACATTTCCCGAAGAAACCAGATCTCTGGCTTCTGTACTCAAGGTAGCTTTATTTCCTGCTGTAACCATCAATTTTGTAGCATCTGGCATATCTCGATGAATGGTTTCAAAAATCTCGTGGATTTTTTCCGGAGGTAATTCTTCTCCCGGATATATGTGCAGCTCCACGATACCATCTGCGTCCAGGGTAAGCGAGCAGGTACTCAGATCTATTTTTTTGACGGCCATGCTAAGAGTTTGTTTGTTTTTTAAGTAACCAGGCCTTCGGGTAGCCGCTTTCTGTCCTGATTTTTCTAAGACTTTTTAACGCATCTTGCCTATTGTCATTCGAAACTATGCGTACGCGATGAAGTCCTTTATGAAAATCAAGAATAGATGCATCAAAACCTTTAGCCTGTAAACGGCTAACGTATTTATCTGCATTCTTTTTGTAGCTAAAACAACCGGCTATAACGTGGTATGGGCCGAAAGATTTAACTGTGGCTGTTTCTGCAATTTTTTTCTCGCGTAAGTCAACCCAAACCCCTGTGCTATCTACCTTACTTTCAAGAAAGGAATAGGGAAAAACGCTATCTGTAGGAAAGGATACAGGATCCGAAGAAATCAAGCTTGAACCTTGTTCACTTCTAGCCTTGTATTTAGGAGTAGCAGAAGTAAAAGATACTCCCGGAACAAACTCTGCAAATGATGTTTCAGTTGGACTTTTAAAATCAGTTTTAACTCCCAGATAAATGCTCATAGCAACAAAGGGCAGAATACTTGCAGCTGCAACCCAGTAAATACTTTTAGACCTTGATGGGGGAGCTTCAAATTCTTCTACAGGTTCTTCGTTTTGCTCTAAAGGAATGACCAGCCCTTCTTTTTCAGGGCTTTCATCAAGGGGTACTGGAATAGGTTCAGGCAAGGTAAAACTCTCGAGACCGAAAGATGACTGCAGATAGTTTACATCTCCAGATGGCTCAAAGTGAAGCTTTTGATCGTGATCAAAATAAAGTACTCCAATTTTATTGAATCGGATTTTAGTTCCAGCGTTTAGCTTTTCCCAGTAATTTTCTACATCCTTTTTAACGAGCTCTCCAGCCTCTTGAATAGTTGTTCTGGTTGAATGGGCGAGTGCCTGCTCTAGTAAGCCATCGCTTCGGGTAAGGTTTCTATTAAAACCAATATCTTTCTTAGGAGGGTGAGCTACGCCTCGTGTTTCGTCAATTTGAGCTGGCTTATAGTTTGTAACAAAGCCGCCCAGTTGAGGCACAATTACGCAGTCGTACTCAAATAATAAATCGCTGATATACTTATCTAGATCTGCCATTCAGCTCTTGGGTATTCCGAAGGTAATAGAATTTAGGCATCAAAGAAAATACTTCTTTTGGATTAATAGCAAGTCTTCAGGAGTATCTACAGCTTCTGGTCTGGAGTCTACTACATTTGTGTAAATCCTATAACCGTTTTCCAACCATTTTAATTGCTCAAGTGCTTCAAATTCTTCGAGCTTACTGCTTTTAATCTCGCCTAATTTTTGAAGGATATCCGATTGAAATCCATAAATACCCAGGTGGATATAATAGTCTTCTGGATGGGCATGACCTGAGCGGTTGTAGGGGATAGCTGATCTTGAAAAGTACAAGGCTTCGCCAGAAATTGAACGCACCACTTTAACGCGATTTGGGTTATTCACTTCTTCCATTTCACGAGCCGTAGAAACGAGGGTGGCTATTTCAGCTCCTTTTTCAAGAAGGCCTAAAAGCGCATTAATATGATCCGGATCAATGAAAGGCTCATCACCTTGAATATTTACAATCCAGTCAGCCTGCACTCCGGAGCTTTCCAGAGCAGCCCTGCAACGATCTGTACCCGAATTGATATGGGGATCTGTCATTTCAACATGGCCATCGAAAGATTCAACCGTTTGTTTTATGCGCTCGTCATCGGTTGCAACGATAACCCGGTCTAAGTTTGCCTTAAGCGCCTGCTCATAAACCCTCTGGATCATTGGTTTCCCACCTATATCTGCCAGGGGCTTACCCGGAAATCGCGATGATGCATAACGAGCGGGAATAATCCCAAGTTTATACGTATCATTCATTTCTAGTTCAAGTTTAATTAAATTAGTCCGTCTACAATTTTTAATTGAACAGAAAATGCCAACAATTCCGGCAAATAGAGATGAGATTTTTTATCAATTGGCCTTGAGCAAGGTAGAGTCTGTAGGCGTTCGCTCGGCCAGAAAATTGATTAATCACTTTGGCTCGGCCAGAGAAGTTTTTACACTTGGTACGCGCGACCTGCTTCAGGTTCAGGGCATGGGGTTGCCGAGAGCACAGTCCATTAAGGGCTTCAACGAATTTGACCTTGTTGAACGCGAATTAAAATTTGCAGAAAAAAATGGTCTTCATGTGCTCTCATTTCAGGACGCTGGTTATCCCAAGCGCTTAACGCATTGTTTTGATGCCCCGGTTGTACTTTTTAAAAAGGGAGATGCAGACCTAAATGCTATGCGCATGGTTAGCGTGGTGGGCACCCGAAATATTACAGACTACGGAAGACAGGTAACCAGAGATCTTATCAAGAGCTTCGTTCCCTACAATATTACAGTGGTAAGCGGTTTGGCAAGGGGCATTGATGTAGAAGCCCATACGGCCTGTTTAGAGTACGGTTTGCCCACCATTGCCGTCTTAGGTCATGGTCTGGATAGGATCTATCCAGCTGGCAACAAGCGCGAAGCTCGAAGAATTGCCAAAGAAGGCGCCTTATTGACGGAGTTTTTCACAGAAACCCTGCCCGATAGAGAGAATTTTCCGAAGCGAAACAGGATTGTTGCCGGTATGACGGATGCTACCATCGTTATCGAGTCTGGATTTACGGGCGGATCCATTATTACTGCTGACCTTGCAAACTCCTACAATAGGGATGTATTTGCCGTACCTGGTGGTATTTACAGTGATAGGTCTTCAGGCTGTAATAGATTAATTAAGACAAATCGGGCGGCCTTGCTTGAGTCTGTAAACGATCTGGCTCCTACGATGGGTTGGAAAGCTTCAGACGAAAAAAAGCATATCCAACGAAAAATATTTGTTGAGCTGAGCACCGAAGAAGAGAAGCTTATAAACCTACTCAATGAAAAGGGGAAGCGTCAAATTGATGACATTAGCCTCGAAACGCAAATTCCCATGAGTACCGTTATGGTTCACCTTCTCAATTTGGAGATGAATGGCTTAATAAGAGCTCTTCCAGGTAAGGAATATGAACTTGCCTGATAGGTAAGTGTTTTATTTACACGAAGTATTTTAAATTTCCGCTGCTGTAAGTGTCTGGAATACAGGTTAAAAGATCTGAGATTGAAACTCCTGTAAATTTTATTCTCAATACCTTTTTTATCTACATTTGCCACCAAATAATTTAAATATCCCAACATGGAAGCAGCTGCACATCAATCTTTGATTGAGGACTTTATGGAGAAAGTCAAATCAAAGAATTCTCATGAGGCAGAGTTTTTACAAGCCGTTGAAGAGGTAGCCGAGGTGGTTATTCCCTTTATGGAAGAACACCCAAAATATAAAGAAGCCAAAATACTTGAGCGAATGGTTGAACCTGAGCGGGTTATTCAGTTTCGCGTTCCCTGGATAGATGACGAGGGAAAGGTTCAGATAAACAGAGGGTATCGAGTAGAATTTAACTCTGCTATCGGACCTTATAAAGGTGGTTTGCGCTTCCATCCATCCGTAAATCTGAGCATACTTAAGTTTCTTGGCTTTGAACAAGTTTTTAAAAACAGCCTCACAACGCTTCCTATGGGTGGAGGAAAAGGTGGCTCTGACTTTGACCCGAAGGGAAAGTCTGATAATGAAGTAATGCGGTTTTGCCAGAGTTTTATGACAGAGCTTTCACGTCATATTGGGCCTGATACGGATGTGCCTGCTGGAGATATAGGTGTTGGCGGTAGGGAAATTGGCTACATGTTTGGGCAATACAAGCGAATTAGAAATGAGTTTACCGGAGTATTGACCGGTAAAGGAGTAAACTGGGGAGGCTCACTTATAAGACCTGAAGCTACAGGCTATGGGTGCGTATATTTTGCAGAGGAAATGCTCAAGCAAAAGAACGATAGCTTTGAAGGAAAACGAGTGGCAATAAGTGGTTCGGGAAATGTTGCGCAGTATGCTTTTCAAAAAGTAATACAACTCGGAGGCAAAGTAGTAACCTTGAGTGATTCTGGCGGATATGTATTCAAGGAAACTGGGTTTCACAGTGAATCTTTTCAGAAATTACAGGAAATTAAAAACGTTAACAGAGGAAGAATCTCTGAAATGGTTGAAGAAGTGGATGGAGCAGAGTATTTTGAAGGAGAAAAATCCTGGAATGTTCCCTGCGATATTGACATTGTACTTCCTTGTGCTACCCAAAATGAATTGAATAAAGAAGAGGCACAACAATTAATAGATAAAGGCGTAAAGCTGGTTGCTGAAGGAGCAAATATGCCTACTATGCCAGAAGCCATTGAATTATTTCAAGAGAATAACATTGCTTTTGCTCCAGGTAAGGCGAGTAACGCTGGAGGGGTTGCCACTTCAGGTTTAGAGATGAGTCAGAATTCAACTCGAATTTCGTGGCCTGCAGAAGAAGTGGATAAAAAGCTTCACCAGATTATGATAGACATTCACGCTGCTTGTGTGAAGCACGGACGACTAAACGGTAAAATTGACTATGTAAAAGGTGCTAATATTGCCGGATTTGTGAAAGTTGCCGATGCTATGATGGATCAGGGAGTGGTTTAATTTTCATTCAAAATAAAAATATAGAAGCCCGCACCCCTGCGGGCTTTTTTATTTAATAAGTTCTCCTTCCATCAATTGAATGATTTTATTCAGGCGTTCTATAGTTCCCTTTGCTTCTAAAATGGTAATGCTCATTACGCTCTGCAGGGTAAGTAGTTTGTTTCTGTAAGCTATAGATTTTTGAACCTCTAAAAGTTTTGATTCCCGGTCAAAGGAATCTCCGTCGTACCATTTATCGCCTTCAATAAGCAGATAGTTATCCATAAAAGCCTTGTAATCAATCGTAAACTCCCAAAGTATTTCTTCATTCTCTCTCAGATTTTCCGTTTGGTCTTCCCAATCAGCGAGCAGATATCTGAGCGAATCATTTTGTATGAGGTTTACTTCGCCAGACGATATCAATGACTTAATAATTCCGAAAGAAGGGTTGGTTATTCCGGGAAAGAGATCTGAAGTATGAGTAGCTTGCATTAAGGAGTCAGATACCCTTCCTGATGTAGCCGCCTGCACATAGATGTTGAGCATGTTTAAGGCATTTATTCTCTTTTCCTGCTTCCGTTCTATCCGTTCTTTGTTCAGCTTAAATTCTTCCAGCAAGCTAACAATGGCATCTTGTTCGGTATTTCTATCTATTCTATTTTGATTCCAGGTGTCTACCTGCAGCGCGAGGAGGATACCTATCATAACCAGCACAATTTCGCCGAGAGCATAGAGTAAGTAGTCATTAAACCGCTTGTTTATGATCAACTTCTTTCGAAGCTTTCGCATGTATCGCAGTACAGGTCTTGGTTCAGAATTTTCCACAACTGTCTATATCAACGTATCGGTCTGATGTCTGAATTGACTTGAATATGTCCAAATAGATCTACTACATGTCCACATCTTCAAGACTATCTTCTCCTTTAAGGTACTCATCTAAAAAGGACAAGATTTTACCATAGCCTTCTATCTGGTTTTCCTTCTTCACAAATCCGTGACCTTCGTCGTCGAATAACACATATTCTACCGGGACTCCATTTTGTCTTATAGCTTCAACCATTTCGTCTGACTCAACCTGGAGTACACGCGGATCCGTTGCGCCCTGCAGCACCATTACCGGATTTTGAACCTTGTCGCCGTGAAAAACGGGAGATATATTGTAAAGCCGGATTGAGTCTTCAGTCGTAGGGTCGCCCATTTCAAGATAGAGCGCTTCTCTAAAAGACTCCCACCATGGCGGAATACTCTTTAGGGTTCTTAACCAATTGGTAACTCCGAAAAGATTGACTCCCACTTCGAACTCTTCGGGGGTGTGGGTCATCGCTCTCATCGTCATAAAACCGCCATATGAGCCTCCGATTATTCCTATTTTCTCTCCATCGACATAGGGTAAACTTGCCAGGTAATTTTTCCCTTCAATACAGTCTTGTAAATCCGCTTCACCATGATTTTGATTATCCATATTGAAGAATGATTTTCCATATCCGCTGCTCCCTCTATTATTTACAGCTAGAATGGCATACCCATGGTTTACCAAATACTGAATCAAAGAAGAATAATTGGCTCTGGATTGGCCTCCCGGTCCTCCGTGAACCCAAACCAAGGCCGGAACCTTATTATCTGCTGTTGCGTTTTTTGGTTTGTAGTAAATGGCGGGAATTTCAAGACCATCAAATGATTTATAACGAACTACTTCTGCTTCTACCAAATCATTTTGATCTATTTCAGGATTAAGCGTTTGTGTAAGCTGCTTTAATTCTTCTGTTTCAAAATTGTAGTGATAAAGGTTGGTTGGAGAATTTGAACTCCCAGCTGAAATAATCATGTTCTCTTCGCTGGGTGAGATAGACACTGAAGATACGTTTGCACCCTCAATGGTTGGAAATTCCAATTCTTTGCCAGATGCAACATCAAAAAGTTTTACCTGTGTCCTACCATCCCTGTTAATTCCTACAACCTGATACTTTTCATTTTCAGAGAAATTTGAATACCAAATATCCCAGGGCTCTTCCATTACCTTTTCCTTCTCTCCGGTTTCCAGGTTGTATTTCATTAGGTATTTAAACTCGCTGCCATCGTCAGTGAGATAATGTAAAAACTGATTGTCATTGCTAAAACCACTGGGTGAGTTGCTCGACTGGTTTTCGTTGATCTTCGTTTTTTCTCCCGATTCGCGGTTCAAT
>JGI12048J13642_10325954_pt1 | contig 46273 bp, 46 predicted proteins | sample ElkSlonscriptome_16_FD_13642 | JGI IMG/M metagenome (IMG submission 13642)
TAAGCATAAGGGCCTTCGGTGGTGACGGAGTGCATTTCCGCGTTTTCCTCCCACCAATTGTGTTTGGCGGGCAGGGCATCGCGGCCTTCAACCCGGGCCATGTCGCCATAACCTGGTTCAAGGCTGACGATATTGTCATTCCAATAGGCCTGATAGGCAGGTGCATCATCGGCGATAACCGCTTTGGTAAAGCCTTTGGCCAGATCTTCGATTGCCATAACATCCTCCCCGCCCACGCGGAACGATGAAGCGCCCACAATATGGCAGAATCAGGACTGCGACGGTGCTAGAGCAGCGCGGACACGCACCTGCAGAGCCGGTTTCAGATCGGTTTCAAACCACGGATTTTTCTCCAGCCACATGCGCACCCGCCATGACGGGTGGGGCAGGGGTATTGCGGCGCCAAATTCGGCCCAGCGCCGGACCCGCTGCGTCAGGGAGAGCTTTCGCGTCTCGGGCAGATAATGCGCCTGCGCATACGAGCCGATCAGCAGTGTGAGGCGGTTTTCAGGAAGGATGCTAAGAACACGATCATGCCATTGCGGCGCACATTCGCGGCGCGGAGGGGCATCGCCGCTTTTCGCTTTACCGGGATAGCAAAAGCCCATCGGGACCAGCGCTAGGCTATCGGCATCATAGAATGCCGGTTTGTCCAGCCCCAACCAATCGCGCAAACGGTCTCCGCTGTCATCATCCCACGGAACGCCGCTTGCATGCACTTTTGAGCCGGGCGCCTGACCGATGATGCAGATGCGCGAGGCGGCGGAGAACTGGACGACCGGGCGCGGGCCGTGTGGCAGGTGCGCTGCGCAGATGCGGCAGTCGGCAATGTCGCGATGGAGTGCGACGGTCGAAGTGTCCGGCTTCGGCGCGCTCAACCCTCAACCCGCTCGGCAATGTCCAGCCAGCGCTCTTCGGCCTCATCCTTCTCTCGCCGGGCGTTTTCGATGCCTTTCGATATCGTCGTGAACCGTTTGGGATCGGAAGTGAACAGGTCAGGATCGGCCAGGATCGCCTCGCCCTTCGCAATGGCGATCTCCAGTTCCTCGATGCGGGTTGGCAGCAATTCGTAGTCGCGCTGGTCCCTGTAAGACAGCTTGTCCGATTTGGGCGCGGGCGGCGCGGGGGCAGGTGCTGGCTGGCTGCCGGTTTTCGATTTGCCGACAGTGCGGCGCTCGCGCTTCGCTTCCCAATCCTCGTAACCGCCCGCCACGATATCCACCTTGCCCGACCCATCGAGGCCCAGCGTCACCGTCACCGTTTTATCAAGGAAATCGCGATCATGGCTGACAATCAGAACGGTGCCGTCAAAATCCGCGATCACTTCCTGAAGCAGATCGAGCGTTTCGAGGTCCAAATCGTTGGTCGGCTCATCAAGGACGAGTAGATTGGCAGTGCGCGCAAATTCGCGGGCGAGCAGCAGGCGCGATCGCTCACCGCCGGAAAGGATGCCGACCTTGGTGTCGACGATCTTGGGATCGAACAGGAAGTCCTTGAGGTAAGCCTGCACGTGCTTGCGCGCGCCCCGCACATCAATCCAGTCGCCGCCTTCGGCCAGTATGTCGCGTACGCTGGAACCGGGTTCGAGCAATTTGCGCTGCTGATCTATCATCACGCCAGACAGCGTGCGCGCACGGGTGATAGTGCCGCTATCAGGCTCCATTTCGCCGGTCAGCATTTTGAGCAGGGTCGTCTTGCCAGCGCCATTTGCGCCGACAATGCCGATGCGGTCGCCCTTTTGGATGCGCAGGGTGAACGGTTTGATCACCTCGCGCCGCTCATCGCCTTCGCCAAACGCCTTGGAGATGTTCTCGGCGACGATCACGGATTTCGATTTGAAGTCCGCGTCATTCGCCAGCTTCAATTTGGCCGCGCCGGTGTCCGAAATCATCGCGGCCCGCGTGGCGCGCATCTCGTGCAGCTTTTCGAGCCGGCCCTGATTGCGCTTTCGCCGTGCAGTGACCCCGCGTTCCAGCCAATGCGCCTCCAGCTTCAGTTTCGCATCCAGTTTTTCCGCGGCACGCGCTTCCTCAGCATAGACCTGCTCTTCCCATGCCTCATACCCGCCAAAGCCGACTTCCTTGCGGCGCAAGGTGCCCCGATCCAGCCATAGCGTGGCGCGGGTCAGGCGTTTGAGGAAGGTGCGGTCATGGCTGATCGTGATGAAGGCGCCCTTGTACCGGGTGAGCCAGTCCTCCAGCCAGTCAATCGCGGAGAGGTCGAGGTGGTTTGTAGGCTCGTCCAGCAGCAGCAAATCCGGATCCTGCGCCAGTGCGCGGGCGATGGCGGCGCGGCGTCGTTCCCCGCCGCTGGCCGTGGCCGCATCGCGCTCCATATCGATGCCAAGCTGACCCGCAATCGCTTCCACCTCATGCACAGCCGGGGGCAGGTCACCGCCCAGCGCAAAGTCCATGAGCGTATCATACTCCGAAAAATCGGGCTCCTGCTCCAGAAACACGATCCGCGTGTTCGGCTTTACCCGCCGCGTGCCGCGATCCATTTCGATTCGGTCGTCGATCAGTTTGAGCAATGTCGTCTTTCCCGCACCATTGCGCCCGATCAGCGCCAGCCTGTCACCGGGAAGCACATGCAGATCAATCGGGTCTGCGCCTTGACCGGGTTGCGGACCGCCAAACAGCCAGCCGCCGCCCTGCTGAAGACCGAGCCCTTCGAGGCTGAGAATGGGAGGTTGCGCCATGGCCGTCCCAAGTAGGGGCTTGCATCGACGCGAACAAGTCGGTTGAGTAGACATCAGGAACGGGCTGATCTTAGCCCGCATGGGAGAGCCTTTGTTATGATCCGCAAATTTGCCGCATCTGCCTCAATGGCCGCGCTGACGTTCGGGGTCGCTCTGGCTGGGCCGATGGCTTTACCAACCGTCGCTTACGCCGCCACGATCGAAATTGAATCAGAGGGGCCGGTAATCGAGCTTTCGATTTACGAGAGTATCGAAAGCGAACCAGACCTTGTGACCATCGGCGCAGGGGTCAGCATCGATGCCCCGACTGCGGTGGAAGCGCTGCGCCAGAATGCGGTCGAGATGACGCGCGTGGTTGACGCGATCAAGGCGCAAGGCGTGTCTGAAAAGGACATCCGCACTTCGGGCATCAGCCTGAATGCCAAATATGATTTCAACCGGACCACGCAGGAAAACGAATTCAAGGGATACACCGCGTCCAATCAGGTGCGGATAAAGCTGCGCAAGATTGCGGAGACCGGCAAGGTGCTCGATGCGCTGGTTGTTGCCGGAGCGACCAATCTGAATGGCCCTACCTTCGGGCTTGAGGACGACGCTGGGGTGAAGGCGAAGGCACGTACGCGCGCGGTTGAGCGAGGCCAAGCACGCGCGGCCGAATACGCGGCGATGCTGGGCTATGACGACTTCAGAGTGCTGGAAATCAGCGAAACGATCAGGACGCGCGGCGCAACAGCTCGTTCGCGGACTGGAGCGATGCGTGCCTCAGCAGCGGCGGAGCCAAGCTCGCCGGTACAGCCCGGCCTGATCAGCACCGGCGTGTCACTGAAAATCAAGTATGAGATGGTCGATGAAGACGCGGAAGCCGGCGAAGAGTAGGATATGCAAACGCCCCGACAAACTCCGCGATAAATCCCGTGACACGCCTGAATGGCCGACCGTCGCATTATTCACGGCTTGTTCAACGCCGCGTCGCTAAACCGCACGACACCATGAAACGTCTTTGCATCCTTTCCCCTGCAACTCTTGCTGCGCTGGTCTTGTCCGGAATGGCGGCTGGCATGGCTGTGCCTGTGTCGGCAGATGATCATGCTGGCGCACAGGAAAAGCAGCGCACCGATCAGGGCGAGGCACGCCGGGAGATGAAAGCGGGCAACCAGCTCTCCCTGCGAGAGATTGAACGCCGCATCCTGCCGAAAATGCGGGGCAGTGAATATCTTGGCCCGGCCTATGATGCGACGGCCCATGCCTATCGCCTGAAATTCATCAAGGCTGGCCGCGTCACCTATGTCGATGTCGATGCGCGCACGGGCAAGATCATCAATCGTTCGCGCTGATCGCGCGCTAAAAACTCCCTGACATGAACATCTGTAAGAACTTTGTTATCAACACGGTTACCAGTGGGGTGGCTCGCTTGACCTTGCGAGTTCAAGCGCGCACCACTCAAATCAAATTATCACAGCAGAACGGTGGAAGATGCGCATCCTGATTGTCGAAGACGAACCCACGCTGGGTCAGCAATTGAAAACGACGCTGGAACAGACCGGCTATGCCGTCGATCTGTCCACTGATGGCGAAGACGGCCATTTTCTTGGTAGCACCGAGGAATATGACGCGTGTATTCTTGACCTTGGCCTGCCCGAGATTGACGGGCTTAGCGTACTGGGCATGTGGCGCAAGGAAGGGCGGGACTTTCCCGTGCTGGTCCTGACTGCACGGGACAGCTGGTCTGACAAGGTTGCCGGCCTTGATGCGGGTGCCGATGATTATCTGGCAAAGCCGTTCCAGACCGAAGAACTGATCGCCCGCCTGCGCGCGCTTATCCGCCGCGCTTCGGGCAACACTTCATCAGAGCTGACGGCGGGCAATGTCCGGCTGGACACACGCTCTGGCCGTGTGACACGCGATGGCGAGCCGGTGAAACTGACGGCGCAGGAATATAAGCTGCTCAGTTATCTGATGCACCACAAGGGCAAGGTGGTCAGCCGGACCGAATTGATTGAACACATCTATGACCAGGATTTTGATCGCGATTCCAATACGATCGAAGTCTTCGTCACCCGCATACGCAAGAAGCTTGGCGCAGAAGTGATAACAACCATCCGTGGACTCGGTTACAGCCTCGACGACCCCGCAGACGCTCCACGAGCGTGACGATACGCGTGACGGTTCTACAGGAGCGGGGTCAGATGACAGCCCTGATACCCTAAGTGCGTCTGGTGAAAATGTAGCTAGCGTCGACCCGGACAAGGGCGCGGCGCAATCGGCTGCTGACGCTGCCGATACCGATAGGCATCCACGCGGCAGTCTGGCCCGGCGTATGGGCTTGATTGCGGCGGCGTGGATTTCGATCCTGCTGCTGGGGGGCGGAATTGCGCTTGACCGCACACTGACCGCGCAGGTCGAAAACAATTTTGACGAGCAGCTCGAATATATCCTGACCGCGATGATCTCTTCGGCAGAGATTGATCCGCTGGGCGAGGTGTATTTCTATCGCACGCTGGGTGACCAGCGCTTTCTCGAGCCGGGCAGCGGGGTCTATTGGCAGATCAGCGGCGGTGATTTTGTACCCTACGCCTCGCGCTCTTTGTGGGACAGGACGCTGGAAGTACGCGGATCACGTGAGCGCGGCGAAACGTTCGACAGCGAAGTGATTTTCTACAATTCCGAGCAATATTCCGAAGAACCGCTTCGAATAGCAGAGCGAACGGTGGTCTTGCCGGGCAGCGAGACGCAATGGACCTTTGCGGTGGCCAGTGCCACCGACGAAATGGACCAGCAATTGCAGCAGGTACGCCTGATCCTCGTGTGGTCCTTTGCCGTGCTTGGCCTTGGTTTGATCGTCATGGCGCTGCTGCAAATCCGCTATGGTCTTTCTCCGCTGCGGCGGGTGCGGGCGGCTATCTCCAAACTGCGGGCAACCGGAGCAAACCGGATTACCGAACCATTGCCGCTCGAGGTTGAACCGCTGGTGGAGGAAGTCAACGCACTGCTCGATCATACGGAGCGTCAGGCCGAGGAAGCGCGGATGCATGCGGGCAATCTCGCCCATGCTCTCAAGACGCCGTTGACCGTTCTGACGAATGCCGCAACCGCGCGCGATCCCGATATCGCGACAGCTGTGTTCCGTGAAACCCGCACGATGCAGCGCCATGTCGATCACCACCTCGCCCGCGCCAGAGCCGTGGGCCGCAGGGCGGTGGGCCATGCCCGCACGCATGTGCGCACCAGTGCAGAGGCCGTGCGCCGCGCGGTCGAACGGCTCTATCCCCAGGGTCGGCTGGATGTGGCTGGCGGACAAGAGGCGATGGTCGCGATTGAACGTCAGGACCTTGATGAGATTCTGGGCAATCTCATTGAAAACGCGGCCAAATATGGCGGCGGCAGCGTGTTTGTGACGATCGATGTAGAGCCTGATAGCGATCAGTGCATCGTCTGGGTAGAGGATGACGGGGTCGGCATTCCCGAGGCGGAGCGCACCCGCATTTTCGATCGCGGCGCGCGGTTGGATACGGGTAAGCCTGGAACGGGGCTGGGCCTCGCGATTGTGCGCGATGTCGCGGAGATATACGGCGGATCGGTGCGGCTGGGCGAGAGCGAGGATTTGGGCGGCCTGCTGGTCGAGCTGAGCCTGCCCAGAGCGTGAAGGTAGCGTATGAGATCGGCGCGTTAAGCCGCAGTTCAATGTCAAAAAGCCACTGTTTTGTCATGTGAAAAACCATTGGCCTTGCCTGCATTTTTGCCCTCGCGTTGGGGGGCTGCGCTTCGGTCAATGCCGATCCTCTGGCGCTGCAACAGCGCGAGACGCTTGAGAACAAACCGTTCACCCACATCCTCGCAGACCCGTCGCAGCTCAATGCCGACGGTAATCTGAAAAATCCGCTTCCCGACCCTGCTACAGGTGCCTTTTTTTGTCGAAATCGGTCCACGCGGCGGCGCGCATTATGGACCGGCCACCCCGCCTGATTGAGGCAATGGTGCGCACGACAACCGACAGGCTTGGACACGTGCTCTTCTGGGGTGCGCTTTTGGCTGGATTATCTGCCTGCGCGACGGGGCCGGATAAGACCGATCTCTCCGCTCAGCGCAGCGTGTTTGACAGCCCCTATGCCAACAAACAGGTCGCACAGACCCGCGTTGATCCCGAAACAGGCCTACCCGCTTACTTCATCTGCAATGGTGATCGCTGCGCAGCGTTGAACAGGCAGGGCGACTTCATCCTCATGTCTCGCGAGGAACGACGCGCATGGCGAGCGCGAATTCGCCTGGCCGAACAGAACCGGCGGTACAATGAAGGGATCTTGCCGCCAGAAGGTCCGCCAGAGGACAGAGAGCCTGATGTGCCGCTCCAGTCGGCAGAACCTCCCGCAGCGACACTGCCGGAGTAACGTCCCTAGCTAGCGCGGGCGCGGTCATTCGCCGTTTCGTGGTGCCGGATTACTTCATCGATGATGAAGCGCAGGAATTTCTCGCTGAATTCCGGATCAAGGTCAGCCTCTTCGGAAAGGGCGCGCAGCCGCGCAATCTGGCGGTTCTCACGGTCAGGATCAGCCGGGGGGAGGGTGACCTTGGCCTTATACTCCCCTACCGCCTGAGTGATGCGAAATCGCTCCGCTAACATATGGATGATGGCGGCATCTATATTATCGATGCTCTTGCGATAGCTGGCGAGGACGGGATCAGGCCCGTCGGGTGCAGCGGTGTGGCCATCAGCGGGGCTTTGCGTTTCATGCGACATAGCTGCGCAAATTAGCAGCAATTGAAAGCTTGCCAAGCGCTTGGGCGTCGTCTTAATGCGCTCCTATGAGTGCCGAAGTCGTTCCCATGCCGCGCAAACGGCCGACGCTCGAGCCTATGCTGTCACTCACGGCAACGGGCATGAACTCGGTAAATGCGGTTATTCTTGACCGGATGCAGAGCGAAATTCCGCTTATTCCGCGCCTTGCAGGCCACCTTATCTCGGGTGGAGGCAAGCGCTTGCGCCCCATGCTGACGCTGGCCGGGGCTGAGCTGGTCGGCTATCAGGGTCAGCGGCATCATAAGTTGGCGGCGGCGGTCGAATTTATCCATACCGCGACGCTGTTGCACGATGATGTCGTCGACGGCAGCGAACTGCGCCGGGGCAAGGCAGCAGCCAATATCATCTTTGGCAATCCGGCCACGGTTCTGGTCGGCGACTTTTTGTTCAGCCGCGCATTTGAGCTGATGACGGAAGACGGATCGCTGAGGGTGCTCAAAATCCTGAGCAATGCCAGCGCCGTGATTGCAGAAGGCGAAGTGTCGCAATTGACGGCCCAGCGCCAGATCAAGACGAGCGAAGCGCAATATCTCCACATAATCGGCGCAAAGACGGCAGCCCTGTTTGCCGCCGCCAGCCAGATCAGTGCAGTGGTCGCCGAACGCAGCGAAGATCAAGAGCGCGCGCTTGAGGATTACGGTCGCAATTTGGGCGTCGCGTTTCAGCTGGTCGATGACGCCATTGATTACGATTCCGACGCCGCAGAAATGGGCAAGGATCAGGGCGACGATTTTCGCGAGGGCAAAATGACGCTGCCCGTTATTCTCGCCCATGCGCGCGGCGATGAGGAAGAACGGCGTTTCTGGCAGGCGGCAATTGCCGGGCATCGCAGTTCCGATGATGATCTGGCGCACGCTATTTCCTTGATCGAAAAGCATGACGCTATGGAAGATACGCGAGAGCGCGCGCGTCACTTTGCCCAGCGCGCGATCGATGCGATCTCGATCTTCCCGGAAAGCAAGGCACGCAGCGCCATGGCAGAAGCCGCGCAATTCGCGGTCGCCAGAGGCTATTGATCGCGTTACCTCCCCGGCGATGAGCGCCGATCTTCCAATTCATGCCGTCCTCAGCGACGTGAAAGCTGCCTTGCGCGGAGCGGGCTCCGCTGTCCTGATTGCACCGCCGGGCGCCGGTAAGACGACAGCGGTTGCGCCTGCCTTGCTGGGTGAGGATTGGTGCAAGGGCGAGATTATTCTTACATCGCCGCGCCGGGTCGCGGCGCGGGCTGCGGCGGAACGCATGGCTGAGATGCTCGGCGAAAAAGCGGGTGAGACCGTCGGCTATCAAACGCGGATGGACAGCAAGGTGTCGGCCAAGACGCGCATCCGGATCGTCACCGAAGCGATCCTGGTCAATCGCCTGGTGGCCGATCCTGAACTGCCCGGCGTTTCCGTCATCCTGTTTGACGAAGCGCATGAGCGGCATCTGGACAGCGATCTGGGGCTCGCGCTGGCGCTGGAGACGCAGGCGGTGCTGCGCAATGACCTGCGCGTGCTTGTGATGTCGGCGACGATTGATGGGACGCGCTTTGCCCGGTTGTTGGGCGACGATTCTGCGGTGATCAAGAGTGAGGGGCGCAGCTTTCCGCTGGAATTAAAGTGGCTTGGCAGCGGAGCTGAACAATCATCCGAGGATCGGGTCGCTGAAGGTGTGATGACTGCATGGCGCGAGGAGACGGGCGATATTCTTGCATTTCTGCCCGGAGTTCGCGAAATCGAGCGGGTGCGGGAGCGCTTGGAAGAGCGATTGCCTGCGGCCCAGATCCTGCTCCTGCACGGCCAGATCGATCCCGCTGGGCAACGTGCTGCCATCCGACGCGATAGTGAGGGCCGTCGCCGGATTGTGCTTGCGACGTCGATTGCGGAAACATCACTGACCCTCGACGGGGTCTCAGTTGTGGTCGATAGTGGGTTGGCAAGACTGGCCGAATTTGATCGGGCGGCGGGCACAACGCGGCTGGTAACGCGGCGAGCCAGTCAGGCGGCGTCGGATCAGCGGGCAGGGCGCGCCGCTCGTCAGCAGCCGGGAGTTGTTTACCGCCTTTGGGAGGAGGCAGGGCACGCTGGACGCCCGAAATATGCGCCGCCAGAAATTGAGACGTCGGACCTGACCCCACTGCTGCTCAATCTCGCGCGGTGGGGGACAAGCGATACCGACAGCCTGCAATGGCTGGATGCGCCGCCCGCCGCCTCGATATCGGCGGCGCGGATGAACCTGCGCGCGATGGGTGCGCTTGACGAGAAGGACCGGATTACCCCCTTGGGTGCCGCAATTGCCGTGTTACCCATGGCCCCGCATGAGGCGGCCGCGATGCTTCACGGGGCGGAGGCTGGCGTGTCGCAAGAAACAGCGCGACTGGTGATGTTGATGCAGGAAAGGGGCCTGGGTGGGCGCAACGAAGACCTGCTGCAGCGGCTTTCACAGTGGGGCGGTGAGCGATCGCGCCGCGCCGAAAATGCGCGGCGAATTGCTGCTTCTTGGGCAAAGCGCGCGGACGCAACGCTTGTAGAACTGTCCACGCCTGCCAGTGATGCGGCAGAGGCGCTCGCGCTGGCCCGGCCTGATTTCGTGGCGAAACGGCGCGATGCGAGTGGGGAGCAATGGATTAGCGCCGGTGGCCGGGGCTTCATGCTTGATCCCTCGTCGCCGCTAGCTCGGGCAGAGTGGATTGCGATCGGTGATGCGCAGGGGGCGGCGCGTTCGGCAAGGATCACCGCAGGTATCGAGCTGACAGTGGAGCAGGTGGAGCGCATCTTCGCGAAGCAGCTTGAAGCGCGTTCGATAGCGCATTGGAATGGTTCAGAAAGCCGGGTGGAATCGCGTAAGGAAAAGCGGCTTGGTGCGATTGTTCTATCGAGTGGTCCCGACCCCGATCCGGATCGTCAGGCGGTTGCGGATATCCTTGTGGAAAAGGCGGTGGGCAAACTGGGGGAACTTTTGCCACCGGGCTTTCTGGCGCGTGCCCAATTCGCAGGTGTCACTGAGCTTTCCCGCGATCATCTCGCCGACACGGCGCCACTATGGCTGGCCCCGCTGTTAGAGGGCCGGCGCGATCTGAAGATTGCCGCGCACAAAGTAGCAGAGGCTGCGCTTGGCCCGCTCGACTGGAACACGCGGCAGGCGCTGGAAAAGCGGGCTCCGACGCAATTCACCTCTCTTGCGAACACACGACACGCAGTGGATTATGCGGGCGATGATGCTCCCAGTGCGCATGTGAGGGTGCAGGCACTGTTCGGGCTCGACACCCATCCCATGATCGGCACAACGCCGCTTCTTTTGAAGCTCACCAGCCCGGCGGGGCGCCCGATTCAGTCGACCCGCGATTTGCCTGGATTCTGGCGCGGATCATGGGCAGATGTGGTGAAGGATATGAAGGGCCGCTATCCCAAGCATCGTTGGCCTGATGAACCATGGGCTGAAAAGCCGAGCCTGAAGACGAAAAACGCCTTCAATCGCGGGTGAGTTTCGATTATTACGTGGGCTAACCAAGGATCGAAAACAATGACCGCTCAAATATATCAACAACCCAAAAGCGCGATGCAATCGGGCAAGGCCAAAACCGATGTCTGGGTGCTCGAATTCGAGCAGTCTGAGGCGCGCAAGCCCGATCCCCTGATGGGCTGGACGGGCAGCGGTGACACGCAGGCGCAGGTCAAGCTTACCTTTCCGACGAAAGATGCGGCCAAGGCCTATGCGGCGAAATGCGGCATAACCGCCCGCATTCATGCGACCCCGACAAAGGCGCTCAAGATTCAGGCCTACGCCGATAATTTTAAGTGAGTTGAAATCACAACGATCCCGCGCCATATGACCCCTCGGGAGTCGGGTGGACGTTTGCGTTCGCTCACCGGGTCAGGTCCGGAAGGAAGCAGCCCAGGTGAATTGCGGCGGGTCGCTCGGCTCCTTTATTTTCTCATATCAGCGTCATGACAAACCCATCGCCAACGCGTAGCTTGCGCGGGTGACTGATTCCGACCCCGACCTTCCCGAACCGAACCTTCCCGATACCGGAGAAGAGGCTGCGCCGAGTGCGGCAGAGCTTGAGGCTGCTGGCCAGAATTCGATGTTTGGCGATGCTCCTGCACCGGAGCCTGAACCACAATCCACCCCCGCAGCGCCGCCAGCCGCCGCTCCCAAGCCTACGGCGGATGAACCGGCTCAACCGTATCGCGTGCTGGCCCGCAAATATCGCCCGCAGACGTTCTCGGAATTAATCGGGCAAGAGCCGATGGTTCGCACGCTTGCGAACGGGATCGAACGGGAGCGGCTGGCCCATGCGTTCTTGATGACGGGCGTGCGCGGGGTGGGCAAAACCTCAACCGCTCGCCTGATCGCCAAAGCGCTCAATTGTATCGGGCCAGACGGGACGGGCGGGCCAACGATTGATCCGTGCGGGCAATGCGAGCCGTGCAAGGCCATTGCCGAGGGCCGCCATATCGATGTGATCGAGATGGATGCCGCGTCTAACACCGGCGTTGACGACGTGCGCGAGATTATCGAGGCGGTGCGTTATGCGGCGGTTTCGGCGCGGTACAAGATTTACATCATCGATGAAGTTCACATGCTGTCCCGCAATGCTTTCAATGCCTTGCTCAAAACGCTCGAAGAACCGCCAGCGCATGTGAAATTCCTGTTCGCCACGACCGAGGTTGAAAAGCTGCCGGTCACGGTCCTCAGCCGCACCCAGCGGTTCGATCTGCGACGCATTCCGGCAAGCCTGCTGGCCAGTCACTTTGCGAAAATCTGCGAGGCGGAGGGTGTCGACGCAGACGAAGAGGCGCTGCGCATTGTGGCGTCGGCTGCGGAGGGCTCAGTTCGCGATGGTCTTTCAATTCTGGATCAGGCGATTGCCCATGCCGATCTGGAAGGCGGCAGCGGTGTCACCGCACAGCGTGTGCGCGATATGCTGGGCCTCGCGGATAAGGGTGCGCAACGGGCCATTCTGGAGCATTTGCTCAGCGGTGATGCCAAGGCGCTTTTGGGCGGAATTGATGAACAGTATTCGCTGGGGGTGGAGCCGCTTGCATTGATGCGCGCGCTGATGGACTTCGTGCACAAGATTACGGTGGCGCAGGTTTCGGGCTCTGAGCCGGACGCACCGAGTGAAGAAGAGCGCAGCGCACTGGCAGGCTTTGCCGAGCGGTTAAGCGCTGCGCAGCTTCATCGGCTGTGGCAATTGCTGCTCAAGGGTCACGAAGAAGTGCGCGGTGCGCCGGACCCGCTGGTCTCGCTCCAGATGTCCTTGCTTAGAGTGCTGCATGCCAGCGATATGCCTGATCCGGGCAAGCTGGCGCGGCGGATCGAGCAGATGGCCAGCCAGCCCGCTCCGGCGGCGAGCGCACCTCCCGGTCATGGCGCGGGCGAGGGAGCGGCAGCGCCAACTGCTCCGTTAAGCGCAGCTCCAATTGAGTGGTCGGACCTCGTCGATCAGATCGACAACACCGGCCAGATGCATGTTGCAGAGATCATGCGATCACGGATCCGCGTGATTGAACTTGCGTCCGAACGTCTCGTCTTTCAGCAGGCTGACAGCTTCCCTGATGATCCTGGCCCCGAAGTGCGCGATGCGCTGTTCAAACTCACCGGCAAGCGCTGGCTCGTTGAAAAAGGCGTCGGCCCGGCAACCGAGAAAGCGCAGCCTACCTTGCGTGAAGTGGCCGAGGCCGAAGCCAAAGCCGCCCGCGAACGCACCCTTGCAGATCCACTAGTGAAGGCCACATTCGACGCATTCCCGAATGCGGAACTGATAGAAACGCCGCCCGGCGATGATGCGAATGACGAACAGCGCTCGGCCTCGGGCGCTCGCTCGGGCGGGCGATGGAATTGAACGAAAGGACACTCAAACCATGAAAAGCATGGAAGAAATGATGCAGGCCGCTCAGCAGGCGGCAGAGACAATCCAGAACCAGATGAACGACATGCAGGTCAAACTCGACAATATCGAGGTTGAAGGTGCCGCTGGCGGTGGTCTGGTGAAAGTCCGCGCTACGGCGAAAGGCCGCATTCTGGGTGTGAATATTGATGAAAGCCTCATGACGCTGGCAGAAAAGCAGATGCTGGAAGACCTGGTGACTGCCGCCTTCAATGACGCCCGCGACAAGGCGGATCGCGTTTCCGAAGAACAGATGAAGGAAATGCAGGGATCGATGGGCCTGCCGCCGGGCTTCAACCTGCCGGGCATGGGCTAAAGGCGGCCCGGCAAAGCGACCCGGTTAAAGACAGGTTGGTGCGCATCCACAGCTTCGTATCATCGCCCATTGCGAGGCCGGGGGAGGCCACCCATATTCCTTTCAAAGGCATGCCCCAATGGCGGCCACGGATTTATGAATATGACACAACACTTTCCCCTCCTTCCGCTTCGCGACATTGTCGTGTTCCCCGGCATGGTCGTTCCGCTGTTTGTTGGGCGGGACAAATCGGTCGCCGCCCTTGAGGCGGCGATGGAGGCGAGCAAGGATATCTTCCTTCTGGCTCAACTTGATCCGGCCTGCGATGACCCTGAAGGTCATGATCTGTATGACACCGGCGTCGTGGCGCAGGTGCTCCAGCTTTTGAAACTGCCAGACGGAACGGTGCGAGTGCTCGTCGAAGGCTCGCATCGCGCCAAGCTGAGCGATTTGCGGGCCGAGGGCGATTACGTGTTGGCCGAGGTCGATATCCTGGAGTCGGAAACAGTTGCAGGTAACGAAGTGACCGCTCTGATGCGGCAGGTGACCGAGCAATTCGGCGAATATGCCAAGCTGAACAAAAAGCTGGGCGAAGACAGCAATATCGACCTGTCCGAGGTGGATGACGCGGGCGCGCTGGGCGATACGATTGCCGCCGCGCTAAACGCGAAGGTCGCTGACAAGCAATCGCTGCTGACAGAAGGCAACCCGCTGAAACGCCTGGAACTGGTGATGGCCTTTATGGAAGGCGAGCTGTCAGTCCTTCAGGTTGAGCGCAAAATCCGTGGCCGGGTGAAGCGCCAGATGGAAAAGACGCAGCGCGAATATTACCTCAACGAACAGATGAAAGCGATCCAGAGCGAACTGGGTGGTGGCGACGGCGAGGACGGTAATGAAATCGCCGAACTGACCGAGAAGATCGAGAAGACCAAGCTTTCGAAAGACGCCAAAGAGAAGGCGAACGCAGAGCTCAAGAAGCTCAAGGGCATGCAGCCTATGAGCGCCGAAGCGACAGTCGTGCGCAACTATCTCGATGTGCTGCTGAGCCTGCCTTGGGGCAAGAAAAGCCGCGTCAAGAAAGACATCGCAAAGGCACAGGAGGTGCTCGACGCCGATCATTACGCGCTTGAAAAGGTCAAGGACCGGATCATCGAATATCTTGCGGTGCAGGCGCGCACCAACAAGCTGAAAGGCCCGATCCTTTGCCTTGTCGGTCCTCCCGGCGTGGGTAAAACCTCTCTGGGCAAAAGCATTGCAAAGGCGACGGGCCGCGAATTTGTGCGCCAGTCGCTTGGCGGCGTGCGCGATGAGGCCGAGATTCGCGGCCACCGGCGCACCTATATCGGCTCGATGCCCGGCAAGATCGTCAACAATCTGAAAAAGGCGGGGACCAGCAATCCGCTGTTCCTGCTCGACGAGATTGACAAGCTTGGACAGGACTTTCGCGGCGATCCCGCCTCTGCCTTGCTCGAAGTGCTGGACCCTGAACAGAACAACAAGTTTCAGGACCACTATCTGGAGCTGGACCTTGATCTGAGCGACATCATGTTCGTAACCACCGCGAACAGCCTCGACCTGCCTCAGCCGCTGCTGGACCGGATGGAGATCATCCGTCTGGAAGGCTATACAGAGGATGAAAAGGTCGAAATCGCACAGCGTCACCTGATCGCGAAACAGGTGAGCGATCATGGTCTGAAGGATGGCGAATTCGAATTGACCGAGGAAGGGCTGCGCGATCTGATCCGGTATTACACGCGTGAAGCGGGTGTACGGACACTGGAACGCGAAATCGCTCGCCTTTGCCGCAAGAGCCTGCGCAAAATCCTTGAAAAAGAGGCGACTTCGGTAACGATCACGCCCCACAATCTCGGTGACTTTGCCGGGGTGCGCAAATTCAAGCACGGCATGAGCGAAGTTGAGTCTCAAGTCGGTGCTGTAACGGGTCTTGCATGGACCAGCGTTGGTGGTGAACTTCTCACTATTGAAAGCGTGACAACGCCGGGCAAGGGTGAGATCAAAACCACGGGTAAGCTGGGCGAGGTCATGAATGAAAGTGTTGCCGCGGCGCTCAGTTTTGTGAAGTCACGCGCGCCTGCCTATGGGATCAAGCCAAGCCTGTTCCAGCGCAAGAATGTGCACATCCACCTTCCCGAAGGTGCTGTTCCCAAAGACGGGCCGAGCGCCGGGATCGGCATGGTCACATCGATTGTTTCAACCCTGTCCGGCGTCGCCGTGCACCCCGATGTCGCGATGACGGGCGAGGTTACACTGCGCGGGCGTGTGCTGCCGATTGGCGGGCTCAAGGAAAAATTGCTCGCGGCACTGCGCGGCGGGATCAAGACTGTCCTGATCCCGGAAGACAATGTGAAAGACTTGGCCGAGATACCCGACAACGTGAAAGAAGGTCTGGAAATCGTACCGGTTGCGCACGTCGATCAGGTCCTGGAACGCGCGCTCACAGAGATGCCGGCGGCGATCGAGTGGAGCGAAGCGGACGATCTCGCCAGCCAACCCGGAGCCGCTGGGTCCGGTGGTTCCGGGGGAGGACCGGACGCGCCCACTGCGCATTGATGGGCGCGCGGGATCGGAAATCCCCAAATCCTGCTGCCTGATGCAAGGTTGTGGTCGCATTTTGTCGCAAAAACGGACATCTGCCTTCAAATCCTGCGGTTGCGCCCTGATTTGCCTTTGACACGCCCCTGAAAAACGTCTCAATTCAGCGGCATCGCGAACGATGATTCATCGAGTGGGCAGGTTACAAATCAAGAGGGGTTCAGGTAATGAATAAAAACGATCTGATCAGTGCAGTTGCGGAATCCAGTGGGCTATCAAAAAGTGATGCATCGAATGCTGTTGAAGGCGTTTTTGATGCAATTACCAAAGCTCTTGCTGGCGGCGACGAAGTACGACTGGTCGGGTTTGGTACTTTTTCTGTTGCAAAGCGCAAGGCATCGACAGGACGCAATCCGCGTACTGGTGAGCCAATGACAATTAAAGCATCGAACCAACCTAAGTTCAAAGCAGGCAAGGGTCTGAAAGACGCGGTAAACTGACGCGAGATCAACTCGCTTCGCGAAGACATCTACGCGGACATGAACAAGCCCCGCTGACCAATGGTCGGCGGGGCTTTTTCGTTTTTGCTCATTCACCAGACCTGTGGCGTGGTGGTGTTGTGGGCGCTTAAAGGCTCATATCGATAAGGGCAGTGGGTGCAGCCTTCGTGCCGGGGCTGATTTCCCATGTGAGCTTTTCGCCATCGGAGGTCGACATTGGCCCCTCATCGGTGTTGTTCGCACGGATGGTCATCGCGCCTTTGGTGACGATTGTGAATGTTCCTTCGAGCATGGGGAAGTTGGGCGCTGGCCCGTCCGCACCGCCGCCTTCGGTAGCTCTATTTTCCGGAGCCACCGCAGCAAGACCGGCAAGCGCGCCCATGCCGCCCATCATCGCGGCCATCGGGTTCTCGTCATTCTGCGCAGAAAAACCCGGCGCATTCACCCGAACGACATCACCATCACGCAGCAGCACTTGAACGAAGGGATTGGTTGAAGGAACCCCTTCAATTACGGGGAACATAAAGTCATGGGTCAGCTTGCCGTTGAGACGATAACTGATGTCAAAGACACCATCGCCCTTATCAACGACGCGTTCCCAACCCTTTTGACGCAGCAGCATGCGCGTGAACTTGACGACAGCTTCGGGATCGGCCGGATCGATCCCGCCCATCATTGCTGACATCTGCTCGGCCTGTTGTTTGGCCTCTGCGGTTCGTTGGCTCTCACCAGATTTCCACGCGGATCGCTGGCCTTCGATTTCATTGCGGGTGCATTCCCGAACTTCGGAAGTGCCATCGACATAGCATTCTTCTGGCTCAAACTCTTTGGCCGACTCTCCCATCTCGGCCAGTCGTGACAGGCCCAGGAAGAATATCTCGCCCTCATACGTGAAGGTGAAGTCCTGATCGGGGCCGAGGACCAGTTCGGATGTGAACTTGCCCGGCGTGATAAAACACCCGGTCAAAAGCAGCGAGAAGCCTGCGAGCATGGCGGCTGCGACGTGACGCAGCGAACGATGGTTCTGAATAGGCTTGGTCATGGTGGCGTTCCTTGCAAATCCGGATTAAAGTCAGGTTACGCAGGGTAGGAAATCAATCTGGCCTCGTTGCTGTTGCATACAGAGCGATAGCGGCAGCGTTAGAGACATTGAGGCTCTCAATGTCCGAAGAAATTGGCAAGCGGGCGAGCGTGTCGCAGTGCTGCGCGATGTTATGGCGCAAGCCTTCGCCCTCTGCGCCAAGGACGAGCGCGATCGGTCCCGCAGAAAGCGTCTGCGCCAAGGTGGCTTCTGCTTCGCCAGCCAATCCGATGCGCCAATATCCCGCCTGCGCCAATTCATCGAGTGCGCGCGCAAGATTGACCACTCTCACCCATGGCACCGTTTCAAGAGCGCCGGAGGCAGATTTGGCCAAAACTCCGCCTTCGGGAGGCGCATGGCGATCCTGTGTCAATATGGCGGCCGCCCCGAATGCAGCGGCGGAGCGGAGGATGGCGCCCACATTGTGCGGATCGGTCACTTGATCCAGCACCACTATCGGTCGGTCAGGTTCACCTTGAGCGACCTCATCAAGAAACGGCCCTTCAAGAGCTTCACATTCCAGCACGAGGCCTTGGTGCGGGGCATCCTTCGCAACCAGACGCGCCAAGTCTGTCACTTCCGCATACTCAAGCGGAAAATCGGCAGGCAACTCTCCATCGAGCCGCTCAATCCCCTCACGCGTCGCCCACAGTTTGCGGTGCTGGCGCGCGGGGTTTTTCAAAGCCGCCTCGACGGGATGGAGGCCCCATAGGCGCACATTTCCAGCGGTTGCCCGGCCAGAGCCTCGCCCGCCTTTCATGCGACCGGCACGTCCCCTTAAAGCCCGCTTTTTTTCGCCCTTTGCCATTTCTGTTCCCGGTTGATTGCGCCCCCGTGATCGTTTCAGGGCGCTATTGACGCTGCTCCCCTGCCAGTCGGCTTAGTGACAGGCAAGCCCGTTGGCCGTCAGGCCCATTGACAGAAAGGCAGCGCTTCGCCAAAGGGCGCGTCTCGGCAGGCGGCATTGGCACTTTTGTGGCATACCGCATCGTAATCCGGCTGTGTCAGGCATGGCCCGTTTTACACCCGCGAGCATCGTGTGGACAGGTGGCCGAGTGGTTAAAGGCAGCAGACTGTAAATCTGCCCGCGCAAGCGTACGCTGGTTCGAATCCAGCCCTGTCCACCATTGCTCTCCCACTGTATTACATGACCGGTCGTGGTACGGTCATTCTTATACCGGTTGCACTTCGCACAGGGCTGGTTAGCAAGATAGCGATTGGTCCAAGATGGATTGGGGAGGCTATGTCGCACCGCACGCACACTGCGTCAGCGCATTACACGGAAAGCTTCTTTACGACTTGCGTGGAACTCGGCGTACCTGCGGAAGAGCTCGCCGAGGTGGTGGGCGCGCGTGAGCCGTATTTTGAGAGCCTGCTGAAACGCTTCGAGTGCGATCGTGTGCTCGATATGATTGATTATGCGCAGGCCAAGACCGGAAACTGTTCGATTGGCCTTTCGGCTGGAACGCGGTTTCGGCCTTCCACATTTCTTGATGTCGGGCAGGCCTTTATTTCGGCCAATTCATTGCGCCACGCTCTCGTGGTCAATGCAAAATATCAAAGGCTTACCCAGCAATTCGGGACCACGAGGCTGGATGTTGATCGCAGCTCTGCGCGGATCATCTGGACGCCTTACACGCCCGATGCGGAGCGGCTGCGCCCGATTACCGAGGCCGTTTATGCGGGCTATGTTTCGATTGGTCGATGGCTTTTGTGGCATTACAACGATGATACCCAAGTGGTGTATTTCCGCCATGCAAAGCCCGCTGACGTCGATCCGTGTGCGGAGTATTTCGGGTGCGAGATACGCTATAATCAGCCGTTCGATTGCCTTGAATTCAAGGCTCCGATGGCGGACTTCGAGTTGCCCCAAGCCAATCCCGAATTGCTGCGGACACTGGAGGCGAGGCTAGATCGCGCGCTTGAAAACCTCGATAATTCTGACCGGCTGACGAACCGAGTGCATCAATGTGTGCTCTATTCTCTGGGGCAAAGTCCAGTCAGTCTGGCCAGTGTGGCCCAGCAATTGGGCACGAATGAACAAAGCCTCATGCGCGGCCTGAAAGCCGAAGGCGCTTCGTTCCGTGACATATTGCAAGATGTGCGCCGGCAAAACGCCGACTTTTACCTGCGTGAGAACAGGCGTTCTCTTTCCGAAATCGCTTTGGCTCTGGGTTACAGCGATCAAAGTGCGTTTACACGCGCCTATCGTTCATGGCACGGTGTGCCACCGTCGTTAAGCGCGCAACTGGAAGCCAGCGATCAGGCGGGATGATCGCCTGAATAGCTTATCTTTTGGACAGATAGCCTACCCGTCCTCTTGAAGGGTGAGAGGCTGCGGATTAATGGCTGCGGCCATGACCGATGTTACAAACACCGACAGTGCCCTGACCGGCAGACCTGTAATTTCCTCAACCGGATTGTTCACTCCTCACGAATCGATCTCCAATGAGGAGCTAGTGGCCAGCTTTAACAAATTTGTAGATCGTCATAATTCCGAAAACGCGGATGCGATTGCTGAAGGAGAGATGGGGGCGCTGGCGCACTCATCGGTTGAATTCATCGAAAAAGCGAGCGGGATCAAAGCTCGCCATGTGATGAGCAAGGCTCCCATTCTGGACCCTGACACCATGTGCCCCCGGATCAAAGAGCGATCTGATGATGAACCGTCAATCATGGCGGAAATCGGCGTTATCGCAGCGCGTCAGGCGTTGGATCGGGCAGGGCGATCTGTCGAAGATGTTGATGCCGTTTTGTGCGCAGCGTCGAATATGCAGCGCGCCTACCCCGCCATGGCGATCGAGATTCAGCAGGAGCTGGGGATCGACGGCTTTGGATTTGACATGAATGTTGCGTGTTCTTCGGCCACATTCGGGATCCAGACTGCCGCCGACTATATTCGCGCGGGCAATGCCAAATCTGTGCTTGTCGTCAGCCCTGAAATCACCTCGGGCCATCTCAACTGGCGTGATCGGGACAGCCACTTCATCTTTGGCGATGTGGCAACGGCGGTTTTGGTTGAGGATGCCGGCATTGCTCCGGCGCAGCACTGGGATATTCTGGGCACCAAGCTGAAGACGGTTTTCTCAAACAACATCCGCAACAATTTCGGTTTCCTCAACCGCGCTCATCCTGAAAGTGCTGACGATCCGGATAAGCTTTTCGTCCAGGAAGGGCGAAAGGTGTTCAAGGAAGTCGTCCCCATGGTTGCAACCATGATTATGGAAGAGGCAGAGCGGTTGAACATCGATGCCAGCGCGATGCGGCGGCTGTGGCTGCATCAGGCGAATGCGGGCATGAACCGGCTGATCGCCCAGCGGGTTCTGGGACATGAGGCCAACGAAGACGAAAGCCCGACCGTGCTTGACACCTATGGCAACACATCCAGCGCGGGTTCTATCATCGCGTTTCACCTGAACAGCGATGATCTGGCCCAAGGCGACACCGGGCTGATCTGCAGCTTTGGCGCGGGCTATTCGGCGGGCTGTGTTTTTGTAAGCAAGGCCGCCTGATCTGTACCCAAGCCCGTCAGAGTGTCCCAAGCTGCTATGATTCGTCCGGATGCGGTCCAGATTGCAGCGACAGCTATTAATGATACCAGGCCATCCACGGCATAGTGATAGGCAAGATGCACGCTGCTGATCCATGTGATGAAGAAGAACACTGCAAAGAATACGCCGGCACGGCTCGAAATGCGGCGCATCGCTATCCAGTAGAGAAAGGCAATCGCGCAGTGCATGCTGGGCATTGCGGTAATCCCGCTTCCCAGACCGTTTTCGGCCTCGGCAAACCACTCCAGCAGCATTTCCTGAACCTGCAATGTCATCACCGGTATCTGTTTATTTGCTGCGTTTAGATACGCCATTTGATCATCAAACAGCGGATCGCCCAGTATCGGTCCGACAAAGCACGGCCCGACAGAGGCGAGCAAGGTCGCCATCAACCCGCCGATTAACGTCCAGCTGAGAACATAAGTCAGGAAAAACTGGCGGCGGACATCGTGATCGATTTTCGCAAATGCAAAGTACATTACGCCGGGATACAGCAGCAGAAACCAGAGCTGGTAAAGCAGTGCCAGAAACGCCGTGATAACCGGATAGCCGATGACCGGTTGCAGAATTTCCCACGCGTCATAACCGAAGAAAATTGCACGGTCCCACTGCACAAAGGCGTTGTCCCAGCTGTATTCGTTAAACAGCGGGATCGCTGCTTTCATTTTTGAAAAGAAGGGCAGCAAGACAATCGCCACGGCCAGCATCGGCGCGCCTGCAGCTATCAGGCCGCGGGCTTTGGGGGAAAAATAGCGGGCCTTCAGGTGTTCAACGGGGCTGTCTGGGCGATGACGGTAAAGCTGGCGCCCGGCATCGAATGCGGCAATCACGACAATAAACAGACCGAATAGGCGCGCGTTGACCAGAACCCCTTCTAAACTGGGCGTGATCCCGTGAGAAAAGAGCAGAGCAATACAGGTGGAAAACAGCGCGAGCCCAACAACATAAATCGGCAATTCGCTTAGCCAGCGGCGGACATGCGGATACGATGCGCCGTCATCGTGCAACGTTGCGTATCCGGCGGGCAGGTTTGACTGAGCGCTCATGCGGGGACCCGGATTAGGGTAAACATGTCACTAAACTATGAATGTCAGTGATCGTTTTGTGGTGCTGGTTGAGCGCTGGCTGAAGTGGGTTGATTGGCTTGGCGTGCGGGTTTTGCCCGCCTCTTTGCGCGACACTTTCTTGCGGGCGGCGCTGCAGGTGCCTAAGTGACAGGATATGGCAGGCGAAATTCTCGACAATCAGGGGCGCGGTGAAGCAGGCTGGAACTGGCCGGCGATCCATCCCGAAGGGCGCAAATACGGTGTGATCGCGGTCGCGGTAAGCCTGGTTTTCCTGTTGCTTATCGGTTGGCCGATTATTGGATGGCCGCTGCTCGTATTGTCGGGCGGTGTCTTTGCGTTTTTTCGCGACCCTGAGCGGATTGTGCCTCAGATCGAGAACTCCATCGTCGCGCCTGCCGATGGTATCGTTTCCCTGATCAGTCAGGTGGACCCTCCGTTGGAGCTTCAAGTCGAAGATGGGTCGGGTACCAAAGGCCTGCCTTCGGGACCTGTAACGCGTATTTCCATCTTCATGAGCGTATTTGACGTGCATATTAATCGGGCGCCGATTGCGGGAACGATCAAACGCTTAGTGTACATGCCCGGGAAGTTCATGAATGCCGATCTGGACAAGGCGAGCGAAGAGAACGAACGCCAGCATCTTCTGATTGAACGCGGTGATGGCGTTTCGATTGGCTTCACCCAGATTGCAGGCCTTGTCGCGCGCCGCATTGTGCCGTTTGTGAAGCCAGGCGACACCGTTGCCAAGGGTCAGCGTGTCGGCCTGATCCGGTTTGGCAGCCGCGTGGATGTTTATCTTCCGACGGGGACAGATTCAAAAGTGCTGGTGGGCCAAAAGACCGTCGCCGGTGAGACGGTGCTGGCTGAATTTGGTGAGCAAGGCCTTCTGGAAGGTGTCTGCCAGTGATTATCGGAAAGAGGACCGCGTTTTGAGTCTCAGATCGGACCGTAAATCCAAAGGCGAGGCTGAACCAAGGCTCGGGCCGAAGGCTGCCGAAGACGAAGATGGTCGTCTTCGTGGCTCGGCGCGCGCGCTTACGCTGCGTGCAATGCTACCAAATGCGATCACTGCAGCGGCACTGTGCGCAGGGCTTACAGGTATCCGTTTCGCGATTGACGAACAGTGGTCCTATGCGATCCTTGCGGTGGTTTTGGCGGCCATTCTCGATGGCATCGATGGCCGGATTGCGCGACTGCTGAACGCACAGTCGCGGTTCGGGGCCGAGCTGGACAGTTTGGCGGACTCCTTGTCATTTGGTATGGCGCCAGCGATCATTCTGTTTCTCTGGTCCCTGAAAGATCTCGAAAGGTTCGGCTGGTTTGCTGCGCTGGCATTCGCGATCTGCTGCGCTTTGCGCCTCGCCCGGTTCAACGCGCAGATCGATACAGACGATCAGCCGCATAAATCGGCGGGCTTTCTCACCGGGGTGCCGGCTCCCATCGGCGCCGGCCTGGCGTTTGCGCCATTTTATCTTTGGCAGGAGACGCAATGGTCAGTCCTGCGCGATCCCATCTTCATGTCGTTCTGGGTCGCGGTGATGGCGGTCCTGCTTATTTCCAACATGGCGACGCTGAGTTGGGGCGCCGTGCGACCGCGACGCGATATTCGGCTCGGCCTGATCGCCGTCGCTGCCCTCGCTTTTGCAGCGTTAATGCTGGAGCCGTGGTGGACCCTGACCACTTTGAGCGTCGGGTATCTCGCTCTGATGCCCTATGCCTTGGTCAAATATGGCAAGGTCAAACGGCGCCGCAAGCAGTCGCTGGCTGCCGAGGCGTAGGCAAACTCTGGCGGGCCCGATTGTGAAGCCGTTGCTGAGGCAGACGGTCCTTAGGCAGAACAGCCGGCGTAGCGAGCGCATCGAAGCGAACGGGCTGGCGCTGACGCGTCTCAACCGCTTTCGCCATCGGTACGAAGCCCGCATCCAGAAGCGCGCGCTCTTCCTGTATCCCTTCAAAAACGTAGCGCCCGCGGATCCAGCAATCGATCAGCGCAAGCGTGCTTGCGATGATGACGATGCCGAAAAGGCCGATAATCGTTCCCTGGATCATGACGGGTCTCCTATGCCTTTGCCAACCGTATGTTACCCGGCCGGCTCAGGCTTTGTGTTTGATGTCGTATCCACCGCGGACGAATCCGCATATGCGTGTTCAACCTTTGTTCCGCTTTGTTTGTTCTATAAGTGTTCTCACGCGTCAAGCACTTTTGTTCCGCTTGTGTTCGCATGAATGCATTACCCCCTAGATTTTGTGGAAAAGGGGCGCTAATGGCCACGCCTCGCTGCAAAGCCGGACTGCGAATCATATAGGGCCGCACAAGGAAGATCAGCGAAATTCACATGGAAAGCACACATACCGGTGCCCAAAAGCGCTCCCAATCGGGATAACCGCTTGCAGGTTCCAGCTTTTCAGAGGACAAACCGGAAGGAATTTTATTATGGCGGCCACCACCGTCACCATGCAGCAATTGATCGAGGCCGGCGCACACTTCGGCCACCAGACCCACCGCTGGAACCCGCGTATGAAGCCGTATATCTTCGGCGCGCGCAACGGTGTTCACATCATCGACCTGTCGCAGACTGTGCCGCTGTTTGCGCGCGCTCTCGATTTCGTCGAGCAGACAGTCCGCGCAGGCGGCAAGGTTCTGTTCGTCGGAACCAAGCGTCAGGCGCAAGAGCCGATCGCCGAGGCCGCACGCGCTTCTGGCCAGCACTTCGTCAACCACCGTTGGCTGGGCGGGATGCTCACCAACTGGAAGACCATCAGCGGTTCGATCAAGCGCCTCAAGACTCTTGAAGAACAGCTTTCGGGCGATACTAGCGGCCTCACGAAGAAAGAGGTTCTGAACCTCACGCGTGAGCGTGATAAGCTTGAGCTTTCACTCGGCGGTATCCGCGACATGGGCGGCGTCCCAGACGTGATGTTCGTGATCGATGCCAACAAGGAAGACCTCGCGATCAAGGAAGCGGCGGTCCTCGGCATTCCCGTTATCGGCGTACTCGACACCAATGTCGATCCCAGCAACATCGCATTCCCGGTTCCAGGCAACGATGATGCAAGCCGCGCAGTGCGTCTGTACTGTCAGGCTATTGGTGATGCTGCGATGGCAGGCAAAGGAGGCGCGGTTGCCGATTCAGGTGCGGATGTCGGCGCGATGGCAGAACCCCCGGTTGAGCCTACCGCTGAAGCAGCGGCTCCGGCGCAAGGCGCCTGAGCCAAGCTTAACCCCTGACGCGTCAACCGCGCGTCACAAATCCTCTTTAGCGCGCCGGGCATCCGTTCAAGAGGGGCCCGGTGTCCCAATCTGTATAAGAAGGAAATTCTCATGGCCGATTTCTCCATCGCCGATGTGAAGACCCTGCGCGAGAAAACCGGCGCAGGCATGATGGACGCCAAAAAAGCGCTCGTCGAAGCAGCTGGCGATATCGAAGCAGCTGTTGACGCCCTGCGCGCCAAGGGCCTTGCCACGGCACAGAAGAAGTCCAGCCGGACGGCCGCAGAAGGCTTGGTCGGCGTCGCTGTTGATGGCACCAAGGGCGTGTCTGTCGAAGTGAACTCCGAAACCGACTTCGTCGCCAAGAACGATCAGTTCCAGGACTTTGTGCGTAAGACCACGCAAGTGGCCCTGACGCTGGACGGGGATGATGTGGAAGCGCTTAAAAGCGCAGCCTATCCCGATGGCGGCACGGTGGCTGACAAGCTGACCGACAATGTCGCAACCATCGGTGAAAACCAGCAGATCCGCCGCATGAAGACTGTATCGGTCGCATCGGGTTCGGTCGTCTCCTACGTCCACAACGCCGCCGCCGAAGGCCTCGGCAAGATCGGCGTTCTGGTTGCTTTGGAAAGCGATCTGAGTGCGGACGTGCTTGAACCGTTCGGCAAACAGCTTGCCATGCACATCGCCTCGATGTTCCCGCAGGCACTGAACGCTGACAGCCTTGATGCTGACGTGATTGAGCGTGAGCGCGCCATCGCACAGGAAAAGGCTGCCGAAAGCGGCAAGCCTGAAAACGTGCAGGAAAAGATGGTCGAAGGTGCGATCAAGAAGTTCGCCAAGGAAAACGCGCTGCTCAGCCAGATGTTCGTGATGGACAACAAGACGAGCGTCGAAGACACCGTCGCCAAGTTCGGCAAGGACAATGGCGGTTCGGTCGTATTGACCGACTATGTCCGTTTCCAGCTGGGCGAAGGTATCGAAGTCGAAGAAAGCGATTTCGCAGCGGAGGTTGCGGCCGCTGTTGGGGGTTAAACTGAGCTGCCGGAAGAATTGCAAAAGGCCGTTGCATCACCGTGATGTGACGGCCTTTTTCGTCGGTGAGCCCGAAAGCGTGCGCTTACCCTTTGCGCAACGCATCTCGCCCCGCTAAACCCCGCGCAAATTCCAGTTTTTCTGAGCGAGCAGCCATTCATGTCCCTACCTCCGATCAAGCGCGTCCTCCTGAAGCTTTCGGGTGAGGTGCTGATGGGTGAGCAGGAATACGGGATTGATCCCGCCTATGTCGCGCGCCTTGCTGAGGAAGTGAGGGCGGCGCAGAGCTTTGGCATTGAGGTCTGCCTAGTGATTGGCGGTGGCAATATCTTTCGCGGGATTTCAGCGGCTGCCAAGGGTCTGGATCGCACGACCGGCGATTACATGGGTATGCTGGCCACGGTGATGAATGCGCTGGCGATGCAGAATGCGCTGGAGCAACTGGGCGTGCAGACGCGCGTGCAGTCGGCTATCCCGATGAGTAGTGTGTGTGAGCCCTATATCCGCCGCCGTGCAGAGCGGCATCTGGAGAAGGGGCGCATCGTCATCTTTGCAGCAGGCACAGGCAATCCGTTCTTCACGACTGATACAGGCGCCGCACTGCGCGCAGCCGAGATGAATTGCGATGCACTGCTCAAAGGCACCAGCGTTGACGGGGTCTATGACAGCGACCCCAAGCATAACCCTGAGGCGACCCGTTTCGATACGATCACTTACGACCATGTCCTGTCGCAAAATCTCAAGGTGATGGACGCAACCGCCGTTGCGCTTTGCCGCGAGAACGACATTCCGATAGTGGTCTTTTCAATCCGTGAAAAAGGTAATGTCGCACGCGTGCTGGAAGGCAACGGCGTGCAAACGATAGTACAGAAGGACTAAAGCATGGCTCAATATGACAAGGCCGATATCGAACGCCGGATGACCGGCGCTGTGGAAGCTCTCAAGAGCGACCTTTCCGGGCTGCGCACGGGGCGCGCGAATGTCAGCCTGCTCGATCCGGTGGTGTGCGAAGTGTATGGCGCAATGATGCCGCTCAATCAGGTGGCCACCGTTTCCGCTCCCGAGCCGCGCATGCTGAGTGTGCAGGTGTGGGACAAGACGAACCTTACCGCCGTGGAAAAGGGCATCGCTCACGCCAATCTGGGGCTTAATCCTATGATAGACGGGCAGACCCTGCGCCTGCCGATGCCCGATCTGACGGAGGAACGACGCAAGGATCTGGCCAAGCTGGCGGGCCAATATGCGGAAAAGGCCAAAATCGCGATCCGCAATGTGCGCCGCGATGCAATGGAAAGCCTGAAGGCTGACGAGAAGAAGAAAGAAATCTCCGAAGACGACCGTAAGCGTTTGGAGGAAGAGGTTCAGAAACTGACCGATAAACACGTCGCCGACACGGATGATGCTGCGGCCAAGAAAGAGCAGGAAATCCTGACACAATAAGCTATGCCCGGTTCAACCTACGGGGAAACACAGATGTCAGGAGGGGGATTGGATCAAGGCCGCGCAAGACATGTCGCCATCATCATGGACGGCAATGGTCGCTGGGCAAAGCGGCGAGGTCTACCGCGCGCAGTCGGTCATCAGCGCGGTGTTGAAGCTGTGCGGCGTCTGGTGCGCGGGATTCAGCCTCTGGGCCTTGAATGCCTGACACTCTATGCCTTTTCATCGGAGAATTGGAAGCGGTCCGAAGATGAGGTGGACGATCTGATGAATTTGATGCGCCGGTTCATCAAGTCCGACCTGCCCGAGTTTGTCGAAAACGGAGTGAAGCTGAAAATCATTGGCGACTGGCAATCGCTGGCACCCGATATCGTGGCCATGCTTGACGATGCTCTGGCGCAGACCGCTGGCGGGCATCAGACTTTGGCCGTGGCGCTCAATTACGGCGGTCAGAACGAGATTGCGCGCGCTGCTGAAAAGGCGGGCGCGAAAGGCGGAATTACCACTCAGACAATCGAAGCTGAACTCGACACTGCCGATCTTCCGCCGCTTGATCTGCTGGTCCGCACAAGCGGGGAGGTGCGCCTGTCGAACTTTCTGCTGTGGCAGTCGGCCTATGCAGAGATGTTGTTTGTCGACACGCTATGGCCGGACTTCAAGGTTGAGCATCTCGCCAAGGCGCTTGAGGATTTTACAGCGAGGGACCGTCGTTATGGTGGTCGATGAAGGGGGCGGCGGCAAAGGCGCATTTTCCAATCGCGTTAGCGCGGTGGATGCCGGGGTGTCCGACCTGCCGGTCCGCCTTGTCTCAGCCGTCATTATGGCGATTTTAGCCGGCGGTGCGCTGTGGCTGGGCAACTGGTTCTGGGTCGGTTTTGTGGTTCTGGTAGGCGGGCTGGTGTTGTGGGAGTGGAACAGGCTGGTCCATGCATCCGATGCGTCTGTTCTGGGCGAACTGGTCTGGCTGTTTTTCGGCGCAATCTATGTCAGCGGGGCGGCGCTGGCGCTGCTCACGGTCCGGGTGCGATATGACGCTTTCAGTGTCGCGGTGGGTTTCATGCTGCCAATTGTCGCCGTCGATGTCGGTGCCTATTTTGCGGGACGTGCGATTGGCGGACCAAAGATCGCTCCCAAGCTTAGCCCCTCCAAGACCTGGGCAGGGCTGGGGGGTGGTGCTGTTGCCGCTGCGATTGTGACTGTCACGAACGAGCTGCTCGATATTGGTCCGGCCTCCCTTTTTCCCGGCTACGACGCGCTGAGCATTCTGGGTGCAATTGTCGCTGCTGTGCTAATCGCGGTGATGGCGCAGGGCGGTGATTTCTTTGAAAGCTGGATGAAGCGACGGGCGGGCATGAAAGATTCGAGCAATCTCATTCCAGGGCATGGCGGTGTGTTCGACCGGGCCGACGGATTTCTGGCAGTGTTCTTTATCCTCTTCCTCGTGGCGTTTATGCCCGGCCTGATTGGATTGGCTGGCTGATGGCGCGCACTCTCACCTTGCTTGGAGCAACCGGCTCTATCGGTGCCTCGACGCTTGATCTGGTGCGGCGTAATCCGGCTGCCTGGCAGATCGATACGCTGACAGCCAATTGCAGCGCGGAAGAAGTAGCACAGTTGGCCATGGAGTTTGGCGCGAAGCTGGCGGTCGTGGGCGATGAGAAATGTCTGCCCGCGCTCAGAGCAGCCTTGGGTGACAGCGGTATCGAAGCGGCGGGCGGCACGCAGGCTTTATGCGATGCGGCGGCGCGGCCTGTCGATATGACGGTCGCAGCTATCGTTGGTACAGCCGGTCTTGCTCCGGTGATGGAGGCGGCAAAACGCGGCGGAACAATCGCGCTGGCGAACAAAGAAGCGCTGGTCTCTGCGGGTGAGGTGATGATCGCTGCCGTGGCCAATCATGGCGCGACTTTGCTGCCCACCGATTCAGAGCACAATGCGATCTTCCAGTGTCTTGATGGCAACGAGATCGCCGATGTCGCGCGCATCACGCTGACCGCCAGCGGCGGGCCTTTGCGCACTTGGTCCGTCGACCGGATCAAAGCCGCAACGCCTGCTGAAGCGGTCGCGCATCCCAACTGGTCAATGGGCGCAAAGATCAGCGTTGACAGCGCCACAATGATGAACAAGGGCCTCGAATTCATTGAGGCGCACCATCTGTTCCCCGTCGGGCTAGATCGACTGCGTATCGTTGTGCACCCGCAAAGCGTGATCCATTCGATGGTTGAATATCGCGACCGCTCCACGCTCGCTCAGCTTGGTCCGTCAGATATGCGCGTGCCGATTGCTTCGTGCCTTGCCTATCCCGCGCGTATGGAAACGCCGCTGGAGCCGCTTGACCTTGCAACTATTAGCGAACTGACCTTCTTCGCGCCTGACGAGGAGCGTTTCCCCGCAACCCGCATCGCGCGTGATGCGATCAAAGCGGGCGGGGGTGCTCCCGCAATCCTTAACGCGGCAAACGAGGTTGCGGTCGCCGCGTTTCTGGCGGGTCAGATCGGGTTCATCCAGATCACGGCATTGGTAGAAGAGACGTTGGCGGCGATAAACGCGCCCGCCCCCTGCCAACTTGAGGATGTGCTCGCGCTTGATACACAGGCGCGCGCTCAGGCCAATACTCTGCTAAGCAGACTGACGCTGACCTAGGAACCCACATCATTGTTTGAAACACCACCTTTCTGGATGTACATTATCGGCTTCCCGCTTTTGCTTGGGCCGTTGGTGACCGTGCATGAGCTTGGCCACTATCTGGTAGGCCGCTGGTTTGGCGTTGGGGCAGAGGCGTTCTCTGTTGGTTTCGGCAAGGAAATCTGGGGCTTCACAGACAAACGTGGGACGCGGTGGAAACTTTCTGCGCTGCCATTGGGCGGCTATGTCCAGTTCAAAGGGGACATGAACCCGGCAAGTATGCCTGACGGGACGGCGCCCGCCAGCGCGGATTCGTTCCAGAGCGCGGCCTTGTGGAAACGCGCGCTGATTGTGGCGGCAGGGCCGGTCACGAATTTGGTAGTGGCGATTGCGATCCTCGCAGGTTTCTTCGCCATTCTGGGTAAGCCGAGCTTTCCCGAAGCCTCCACCACTGTTGCTGTTTTCGCAGAAGAATCCCCGGCCAAGGCTGCGGGAATAGAAATCGGTGACGAGATCGTCGCGATTGACGGGAGCCCGACGAAGACATTCGATCAGGTGGTCGAGAATGTTCAGCTTTATCCCGATCAGTCCTTGAACGTCGAGGTTCTCAGAAATGGAGAGCGTCGGTCCTTTGATGTCACAACTCTGCGTGTCGAACAGGACGATGGGTTCGGCAACAAGGGTGACAAGGGCATGATCGGTATCGGTCCGGCCCCGTCCACGCTGAACGTAACCTGGGAGCCGGTGCCGCTGCTCCAGACAGTCCCGATGGCGGTAGAGCGATGCGTGAAGATCACAGGAATGATGATCACGGGCATAAAGCAGGTCTTGACCGGTCAGCGCTCAATCAAGGAACTGGGCGGCCCGGTTAAGATCGGCAAGGTCGCTGGCGAGCGTCTAAGCCTTGGCCCTGTTCCCTTCATCGAGTTACTCGCGCTCATCTCGCTTAATTTGGCATTCATTAACTTCCTGCCAATCCCCGCGCTCGATGGCGGACACCTCGCGTTTTACGCCTATGAGGCGGTTCGGCGTAAGCCGGCTGGACCGCAGGCAACCGAATGGGCCTATCGCATGGGAATTGTGCTGGTGCTGACATTCATGGTGGTTGTGACGTTTAACGATGTGGCCTCTTTGCCACTGATCGGGGGGCTGTTCGGCAGTTAGCCGTGGAAAGCGGGCGGACTGGCCGGGGTAAGGCGCGTTGGTCGCTTGATTGCACCACCTGCATCGGGCAGAGGCGGTGAAGACTGATAGAGGCACGGCTGTCATAGCCTGCCGCAAAAAAGCCACGTCGGGCTGAAGGCGAATTCGACGGGCGTGAACAAGACGGTTTTGACGGGAATTTTTACGAACATGGATCGACGCAAGCAGACGGGCATTACGCCGGTCACTTCAGGACCGTCCACTGCAAACGGGCCGGTCACATCAGCCGGACGGCTCGCGATTGCCCTAACCTGTGGCTCTATGCTTGCAGGCGTACCCTATACCGTGCACGCTCAGGATGAGGGTGCGGCGCCTGCGCAAACTGGCCCTGCTTCGAGTGGGACGCAGCCTGCACCAGCGCCTGCTCCGACCCCAGCGTCAACTCCAGCCCCTGTCAACAACACGATCCGCTCCATCAGCGTGGCCGGGGCCGAGCGTCTCGAGCCGACCACGATCCTGAGCTATATCCGCCTGCGCGTCGGGCAGGAATACACATCGGTCGCAGCGGACCAGGCGCTCAAGGATCTGGGTGCGACTGAACTGTTTAACCGGTTTACAATTCGCAATGATGCGGGCAACGTGGTCATCACGGTGACGGAAAATCCGGTCATCAACCGCATCGTGCTTGAAGGCAACGACCGCCTCGATGCCGACAAGATCCTGCCGGAAATCAAGCTGGCGCCGCGCCAAATTTTCACCCGTTCCAAAGTGCGCGCCGACGTTGCCCGCATTATCGAGCTGTATAAGCGTCAGGGCCGTTTTGCTGCATCGGTTGAGCCAAAGATGGTCCAACTGCCGCAAAACCGCGTTGATGTCGTCTTCGAGATCAGCGAGGGCCCGAAATCCAAGGTTCGCCAGATCAACATCATTGGGAATGAGAAGTTTTCCGATGGTGAGCTACGTGGCGAAATGGTCACCAAGCAGGCGCGCTTCACCCGCTTTTTCAGCTCCAACACTAGCTACGATCCCGATCGCCTGGCCTTTGACCAGCAAAAGCTGCGCCAGTTCTATCTGACGGAAGGCTATGCCGATTTCCGCGTGGTTTCGGCTGTTGCCGAACTGACGCCGGATCAGAAGGACTTCATCATCACGTATGTGGTGGAGGAAGGCGAGCGTTACAAATTCGGCGAAGTCGAGGTTGAAAGCCAGCTGCGCGACTTTGACAGCGACCAGATTCAGGCTGGTCTCTCGATGCAATCGGGCGACTGGTATGACGCGAAATCGGTTGAGGATACAGTTGAGCAGTTGTCCGAGCTTGCAGGCCGTTTTGGCTACGCCTTTGCCGACGTTCAGCCGCGCTTCTCGCGCCAAAAAGAATCGCTGACGATGGATATCACATTTATCCTGCGTCAGGCACCGCGCGTCTATGTTGAGCGGGTCGATGTGAATGGCAACACGCTGACGCAGGATAAGGTGGTTCGACGCGAATTCCGTTTGTCAGAAGGCGATGCGTTTAACTCGTTGGGCGTGCAGCGGACCACGGCTCGCATCAATTCGCTCGGCTTCTTTCAGGAGAACTTTGAGGTCAATCAGGTTGAGGGTTCAGCCCCTGACCGGATTGTTCTGGAAGCCAATGTTGAAGAGCAGCCGACCGGCGAACTGCAGTTCTCGGCAGGCTTTTCCTCGATTGAGCAGTTCATTTTGGCTGGCTCAATCCGTCAAAGAAACTTCCGTGGGCGTGGCCAGACAATTGGTCTTTCGGTCAATTATTCGCAGTTTTCCAGTCAGGCACAGATCAGCTTTACAGAGCCTTATGTCTTTGACCGGAACATTTCGACCGGGATTGATATCTACCGACGCGATTTCAACAGCTTCAACTTCGCAGGCGGCGAGCGCAACACTACGTTCGAACAAGCTACGACAGGTTTTTCTGCGCGTCTGGGCGTCCCTCTGACCGAATACATGTCGCTCGTCGGCAGCTACACGCTCAATTACGATGAGGTCAGCCTCGACGAAAACCAGTTTTTCTCTGACCTGGATGGCGATGGCATCAGAACCTGCGACCCGCTTCGTGCTGGTCGCTTTCTTTGCGACGCGCTGGGTGACCGATTGAGTTCGATTGTCGGGCTTTCCCTGAACTACAATTCGCTCAACTCGCGGATCCGCCCGACGAGGGGGCAGACGGTATCGCTCAGTACTGAGTTTGCAGGACTTGGCGGCGATGTGCGCTATCTGCGTTTCCGTGGCCGTGCGCAAAAGTTCTGGGGCATCGGCAATTCTGGCTTCATTTTCTCGCTCGCCGCTGAAGGTGGCTCGATCATCCCGCTGCGTGAACGCGGCGGCGAGGGTGTCGATGACGTTTTGCTGACAGACCGTTTCTTCCTCGGCGAACCGCAGATGCGAGGCTTTGATATTCGCGGTGTCGGTCCACGTGTGATCACGGAGATTTTTTCTCTTGATCCGAACAACAATGCCATACTCGATGATGATGGTAATTTCGTATTCCAGGAACGGCGTGGTCGCGCGCGCGATGACGCTATTGGTGGGCGCAATTATTATCTTGGTCGCGCAGAACTTGAGATTCCACTTGGCACGGGCGCACGTGAGCTTGGTTTGAGGCCTTCCATATTCATGGACGTTGGCGCGTTATGGGACGTCACAACCCCGATCTTGCAGGACAACCCTAACGGGATCCAGCAAACTGATCCGACGACAGGTTTGCCCCTGTTCTCCACCACGATTGACGCCAATGGAAATCCCATTGTCGGTGACAATGGGCAACCAATCCGCGTCTTTACGACCGATGCTGTTGACGCAAACGGCGGCACAAACCGCCGCGAAATCGTGCAAGGCTCGAACATTCGCGAAGTCTTCCTCGGCAATTCTCCGAGCCCTCGTATTGCTGTGGGTATCGGGGTCAACTGGAACTCGCCCTTCGGGCCGTTCCGAATCGATTTCGCCCAGATCATCCGAAAGGTTGAAGGCGATGATGACAAAACCTTCCAGTTCAATGTAGGAACCCAGTTCTGATGAAAACTCTTACCAAAATGCTCGCCTCAGCTGGCGCCTCGATCGGCATTGCCGCTTGCGCGCTGACTGCTGTCCCTGCTTCGGCTCAGGTCGAGGGCAAGATTGCCACCGTCGATACATCGCGCGCCATTATCGGCACGAATGCTCTGCGCACTGCGTATGAGTCGATTACAACGACATACAAGGCGCAGATCGACCAACGCACAGCCAAGCAAAAGCAGCTTTCCGACCTGCTGAAGCCGTTCGACGCAAATGCCAACGGTCAGTTGGACGATGCGGAACTGCCCGCAGTTCAAGCCGCGACCCAGTTTCCGCAGATCCAGCAGCTCGAAGCCGAAGTCGCCGGTCTGACCAATCAGGTCAACAATGCGCGCATCTTCGCTGTTGAGCAGATTTTCCAGCAGTATGGCGCGGCGCTTGAAGAAGTGGCCACAGTCCAGCAAATCCAGCTGGTTATGCCGGTGGGCTCCGTTCTCTACGGGAAAAGCGAGGCTGATATCACTCAGCTTGTCACCACATCGTTGAACACCAAAGTTCCCAGCGTCGGCGTGGTGCCGCAACAGAATTATCGCCCGTCACAGCAGGGCGCAAATCTGTTTCAGGAAATCCAGCAACGCCTTCTCACAGCCCAGCTGATCCAGCAGCAGCGTGCCCAGCAGGGAGCTGCTGCGGGCAATACCGAGGCACCGGCAGGCCGTTAAGGCTGGCTGAGACCGATAGAAGGGGCAGCGCATGACCGATCAACCAGACGAGAATGTCGCGTCGGCAGAACCAATCGTGGATTATGACATTCACAAGGTCCTGAAAGCCCTGCCTCACCGGTATCCGCTTCTGTTGGTGGACCGGGTCAAACGCATCGATCTGGGTGAACGCATTCACGCGGTGAAAGCGGTCAGCATGAATGAGGAGTTTTTTCAGGGGCATTTCCCTAGCGCTCCGATCATGCCGGGCGTACTCCAGATTGAGGCTTTGGCCCAAGCGGCGGCGATCCTTGGGATTGAGACGCTTGAACTTGCCGAAACAGGCAAGCTGGTGCTCTTCATGGGTATAGATAGCGCGAAGTTCCGTGCTCCTGTAACGCCGGGTTGCCTGCTCGATCTCGAGGTTGAATTTCTGCAAAAACGCAGCCGCGTCTACAAGTTCAAGGGGAAGGCGAGCGTTGAGGGCAAGGCAACCTGTCAGGTTGAATTCACCGCGATGATTGCGGACCCGCCTTCGAACTGATGAGACTGGGAGATTGGCGCGCTCACTCGGTAACTTGTGCCTTGCCAAACACTGCGAAGCCACCTAAGCGCGCCGCTCCCCATTTATAGCACCGCCGGTCGGAACCGGTGAACGCTCAAAAGGACAAAGACTATGAAGGCCGAAGGTCACCCCGATTATCACATGATCACGGTCAAGATGACCGATGGTACCGAATTCCAGACTCGCTCCACCTGGGGTAAGGAAGGCGACGTCCTCGCTTTGGACATCGACCCGACCAGCCACCCGGCATGGACCGGCGGCAACCGTCAGGTTCAGGAAGGCGGCCGTGTCGCAGCGTTCAACAAGCGTTTTGGCGGTTTGTCGCTGAAGAAATAAGCGACGTAAAAGCTTTGCGGTCTTCGGATCGCTTGAGGAAGGCGGTCCGACGGGGCCGCCTTTTTCTTTGTCTGTAAGCAACCTTCGCATTACCTTGCTACGCATGTCTCCATGGATTTACCTAGCAGCCGCCATCGCTCTGGAAGTGACCGGCACATTTCTGCTCAAATTGTCTGATGGGTTTGAGAAAGTGCAATGGGGCGTGTTGTCCATCGCCTGTTATAGCGCGTGTTTCTGGGTGCTTGCCCCTGCGATGAAGGTGCTGCCGGTGGGGATCGTCTATGCGATCTGGTCCGGAGTCGGTATCGTCGCGGCCAGCCTTATCGGCCTGTTTGCATTTGACGAGCGGCTGGGGGCGCTACAATTTGTCTTCATCGCGATGATCCTGATCGGCGCGGTCGGGTTGCAAATGACGGCAAGTATGCCGACCGCCTAACCCTTAACCCCACTCCCGTTCGCGATACCATTTGGTGATCACATATTTTGTGCCTTTGCGCACTTTCATCCCGTGATGCAGTGTGTTGGGATTTTCGCGCCCGTCGGGGCGGCGGTTGTTCCAGCAAACCAGCTTGCCCGCTTCCGGCTGGAAGGTTTTGCCGATCGCCTTGAAGCGCGTTGCACCGCCTGCCTCGACTTCGTTCAGATAGATCATGAAGGTCCATGTCCGCTGGCCTGAAACCGCGCAATATTGCTCCCAGTCTGGGCCTCCTGGCGTGAAGTAATCGGTGTGGGCCTTGAACTCCTGCCCCACGGCATAACGCTGACCTTGGAGCGACTCACCATGCGCCGGGTCAATCCTTGATAGCCGCGTCAGCATTGCTTCGAGTAGCTGCACAGCGGGTTCGTGCGAGGGCAGGTCACAGGTTTCACTCGTGCGGAAATACTGGTCGCCATTGTCATCCGCGATCGTCGATGGGCGCCGGTCCCGGTCGATCAGGTTAATCAAGTCCGTGCGCAGGCTTTCATCCGCAAAATTCCGGTACTGGAAAATCTCCGCCTTGGGAGTGGGGAGGCGCTGAACGGCGCTGTTTTGGGAGAGGCGCTCAGCTGAAGAATCGGTGAAAAGCTCCATTCCGGCGACACTAAGACCGCGCGGTCATGAAACAAGGGCGAAAGAATGTTGCGTGTTGAGAGACTAATCGCAGTTTTCGCTTCCCCTGATCGGCACTTTGTGCAACAGGCTCGCGCCCGCTCATGGTGGTCTTGACCACCGGTTAGCTATGCGCAAAGGCGCATGTCGTGCGCGAACCCGGTGGCATTTGGCTGGTGAGTTTGAGCGGGTGTGTGGCGATCGTAGTTCAGTTGGTTAGAACGCCGGCTTGTGATGCCGGAGGTCGCGGGTTCGAGTCCCGTCGATCGCCCCATTTTCCCAGCTCGGCGGTACCTTTCATGCCCTTTGTCCGGCGGCTTTTGCGCGGCAATTGAAAAGGTGTGATACGCCAATGACCGCATTCTGGACCGAACCCGATTTTGATGATCACGAACTTGTGCAAGTCGTGCGTGACCGAGCATCGAGGCTGACAGCGATTATTGTGGTTCATTCCAGCCACCTTGGGCCGGGTGCGGGCGGTACGCGTTTCTGGCATTATCCTGATCCGAAAGACGGATTGCGCGATGCGCTGCGCCTGTCTCGCGGGATGAGTTACAAAAATGCGATGGCTGGCCTGCCCGTGGGCGGTGGCAAGGCGGTGATCCTTGCTGATGACGCGCGTACAAAGACACCCGAATTGCTAGCCGCCTTTGGCGACGCGGTGGAGGGTTTGAACGGGCGTTATGTCACGGCGGAAGACGTTGGCATGAGCGAGGCGGACATGGTTTCGCTGTCGCAGCGCACCGCACATGTATCGGGTTTGCCGGTCACTGGCGACAACGCGGCGGGTGGCGATCCGGGGCCGTTCACGTCTTACGGAATTTACCTCGGTATTCTGGCGGCGATCCGGCACAAGCTGGGCAAAAATAGCGCCAAGGGCGTCCATATCGCTGTGCAGGGCGTTGGCAGCGTCGGTGGCGGCGTTGCGCGTCTGCTGGCCAAGGATGGCGCGAAGCTGACACTCGCGGACATCAACGCTTATGGAGCGAATGCGCTGGCGCAGGAACTGGACGCAAATGTCGTTCCCGCTGATGCAATAATGACGACGCCATGCGATGTGCTCAGTCCCAATGCGCTGGGCGCAATACTCGATGAAGACAGCATTGCGGCGCTCGACACTGCCATCATCGCTGGCGGAGCAAACAACCAATTGGCGCGCGCCCACCATGGCCATCCGTTGTTCAAGCGCGGTATCCTTTATGCGCCTGATTATGTGATCAACGCTGGCGGCATTATCTCTGTTGCCAGCGAATATCTCGCACGGCGTGAGGGCCGCGTAGGCTGTGTCGAAGAAGTTCGCACACGGATCGAGCAGATTCCCGGCCGGCTTGAGGAAATCTGGCAAGAAAGCTCGGCCTCTGGCCTGTCGCCTGATATTGTGGCCGATCGCATGGCGCAAAAGCTGATCGGGCGCGGGTAGGCCCGCTTTTCTGAATTCTACCGGGCTTGCGTGCCTTAAACGGTGGCTTGAGTTATTTGCGCCCTTGCGGGGGACGGGCAAGCGACTAAAACAGAGCACGAGGATCCGACCGTGCATATTTACGCCAATCCAAAGCGATTTTTATCGCTCGCCAGCTGGCTGACACCGCTGCTGTTTTTCAGCGGCTTGGTGCTTTCTATTGGCGCGATGGCTTGGGGTCTGCTGGTGGTGCCACCAGATCGCCTGATGGGCGAAACGGTGCGCATTCTGTTTATCCATGTCCCGTCAGCCTGGCTGGGAATGGGGGGATGGACCGGGATCGCCGTCTCTTCCGCCGCTTTGCTCATCTGGAAACACCCGCTCGCCGGCTTGTCCGCGCGCGCGATTGCCGTACCGGGCCTCGTCTTCACAATCATATGCCTTGTCACCGGATCGATCTGGGGGCGACCGACATGGGGCACATGGTGGGTGTGGGACGGACGCCTCACATCGATGCTGGTTCTTATGTTCTTGTATATCGGCTATCTTGCGCTGGCGCAGGCAACGGCGCGCGAAGGGGCGTCGCCCAAGGTGGCAGCGATTTTCGGACTGGTCGGCGCGGTCAACATTCCGATCATCAATCGCAGCGTAGTGTGGTGGAACTCCCTCCATCAACCACCTAGCATCACCGCTGGTAAAAGCGCGATTGATGCAGCGTTCCTTGTGCCGCTTCTCACGGCCGTGCTCGGCTTTTCGCTTCTGTTCGGCGCGATCGTGCTAATGCGGATGCGCGCGCTGATCGCTGATCAACAGGTTGAGGCACGCCTGCGCCGCCGTGCACTGGATGATGAACCCGTGCCCGCTATGCCCTCTGCCACTGCTGTGATGGGATAGGCCTGATGCGTGAGAGCTTACCACAATGGGATTACGTGATTGGGGCCTATGCCGTGGGCCTGATCGCGCTTGCGCTGCTGATCGCGTGGAGCTGGCAGTCAATGCGCCGGGCTGAGAAACGCCGTGCGGAGTTGAAACGTCGATGAGCACGGCTTCAACCTCTGGTCAGGGCAAACCCGTGATGAAAGCCAAACATCAGCGCATGACGCTGGTCGTCTTTGCGCTTATCGCGATTGTCGCCGCAGGGCTGATTGCTGTGTGGGCGCTGCGCAATCAGGCTAACTATTTCTACCTTCCCGAACAGATCGCATCAGAGCCTCCCTCTGTCGGCCAGCCTGTGCGCCTTGGCGGGATGGTCCAACCCGGATCGATTGCGACGCAGGCCGACGGGATCACCGTTCAATTTGTGGTCACCGGCAATGAGGCAAGCAGCGTGCCGGTGCGATATAGTGGCATCCTGCCCGACCTTTTTGTTGAGGGATCGGGCGTTGTTGCCGAAGGCAGCCTTCAGGCGGACGGGACATTTCTGGCCACCAATCTGCTGGCCAAGCATGATGAGAATTACGTTCCCAAAGAGCTCGAAGGGCTTGAAGGGCACAATGCCGAGAAAGCCGCAGAAATTGCGGCAGAGACGACCGTGGGGCTGTGATGCTCCCGGATCGAATATAGGGGCGCGAGAGGTCCAACCATGATTGCAGAAATCGGACACGCAGCGCTTTGGCTGGCCGCTGCGCTTGCTGCGCTTCAGATGGTGGCGGGTGCGCTTGCACTGCGCGCGCCAGAGGGCACCACGAGCCCCTATGCGCTCTATGCCCGACCCGCTGCGGTGGTGCAGGCATTGTTGGCGGTGCTCGCCTTTGCGATGCTGCTCTATGCGTTTGCGATCACTGATCTTTCGGTCAAGCTGGTGGCCACCAATTCGCACTCGCTGAAACCCTTTCTTTACAAGCTGACCGGCACGTGGGGAAACCATGAAGGCTCTATGTTGCTGTGGGTCGCGGTGCTTGCGCTGTCTGGTGGATTGCTCGCTTTTGCCGAGCGTCGCCTGCCGGAGCGCACTATGTCGGCAACGCTTTCGGTGCAGGGCTTTGTCGCGATCGGGTTCTATTTCTTCCTGTTGGTCAGCTCCAATCCGTTTGAGCGCCTGCCGGTCCCCGCGCTTGAAGGCGTTGGGCTCAACCCGCTGCTTCAGGACATCGGCCTCGCTGTGCACCCGCCCACTTTGTATATCGGCTATGTCGGTCTGTCTGTGGCTTTCAGCCTTGCGATGGGCGCGCTGATTACTCGGCAAGTAACGCCCGCTTTTGCGAAGGTCATGCGGCCATGGGTTCTGGGTGCGTGGGTGTTTCTGACACTTGGGATTACGGCAGGCTCTTATTGGGCTTACTACGAGCTGGGCTGGGGCGGCTGGTGGTTCTGGGACCCGGTTGAGAACGCCTCTCTGATGCCCTGGCTTGCCGCGACCGCGCTGCTGCATTCGGTCAGTGTTCTGGCGGCGCGCGATGCATTGCGAACATGGACGATCATGCTGGGTGTGGTCGCCTTTTCGATGTCGATGCTGGGTACATTCCTTGTGCGCTCTGGCGTCTTGACCAGTGTGCACGCCTTCGCCGTTGATCCTGAACGCGGCACATTGCTGCTGGCACTGCTGGGCCTGTATATCGGCGGTAGCCTGACGATCTTTGCCATGCGCGCCAGCTCTATCTCCGAGGGTAAGCGCTTTAAGGCGAGCAGTCGCGAAGGCGCGCTGGTGTTCAACAATGTGATGCTGTCGGCGATCCTTGCGATTGTTCTGCTTGGCACACTTTATCCCTTGCTGACCGAAGCGTTTGATGTGCGCGTTTCTGTTGGGCCTCCTTACTTCAATCCGGCAGGTGCGATCTTTGCGATCCCGATGTTCATCATCATGGCTGTGGGGCCATTGCTGCGGTGGAAGGATGACAAGGTTTCGCGCATTCAGCCTGAATTGATGGTGCTGGCCTCTGTCGCCCTGCTGATTGTGGCTCTAGTCGTATTCCTTGGTGATTATCCTTTGCTCCCGATCCTTGGTCTGGCGCTTTCCGGAGCCTTGGCTTTGGCCGCGCTCATGCCGTTGCGGGGTCGCAGGCTGACGCGTGTTCCGACCGCGACTTGGGGCATGGTTCTGGCCCATTTCGGTGTCGCTGTCTCTCTGTTCGGCATGGCGAGCGAAGCCGCATTTACCGAAGAGCGGCTCGCAGCCGTCAGCCCCGGTGGCTCAGAAGAGATCGGCGGCTGGACTATCGCGTTGGAGGGCGTTGATCCCGTATCCGGTCCCAACTGGACCGCCATCGAAGCGCGCATCGCGGCCAGTCGCGGCGGGGGCGAACCTGTGATCCTGAACCCGCAGGCCCGCAATTTCTGGGCCCCATCCCAAGCCACCAGCGAAAGCGCGTTGCTGACGCGTTGGGACGGCCAGCTATACGCGGTGATCGGCGATGCTGCGGGGGTCGATGCCCAAGGGCAGCAGCGCTGGCAGCTGCGCATCTGGTGGAAGCCGTTTGTGACATTCATCTGGTATGGCGGCCTTCTGATCGCTCTGGGTGGTATTCTGTCCATTGCCGGGCGCGTTCAGGTCGACCTGAAACGCCGCAGGGCCACGCAGATCGGTGACGAACGCCGCGCGGATGAGGCAGCGATTGCCGCAGGCGCGCGCGGCCCTCAGGGCGCACAAGGCACCCAGGGTGGAATAGCGCCGGAGCCTGCTGAGTGATCCGTCCTGTATACTTCATACCGCTCGCTTTCTTCGTCTTCTTTGCCGGGCTGGCCGGTTTCATGCTGACGCAGGAAAAGGACCAGTTTGTCGAGAGTCACATGATCGGACAGACTCTGCCCGATTTTGCGCTGCGCCCTGCGACGGATAATCGCCCCGGTGTTTCCATCGAAGATTTTCGCGACGGACAGCCAAAGCTGCTGAATGTCTGGGCCAGCTGGTGCCTGCCCTGCATTGCCGAGGCTCCGCATCTTGAGACGCTCAAGCAAAGCGGGGCCGAGATTGTCGGCGTGGCCATTCGGGACCGGCCCGCCGATGTCGCCAATTTCCTCTCCCGCCACGGCAACCCCTACAGCCGCATCGGCGCGGATGATTTGTCTGCCCTGCAACTCGAACTCGGCTCCTCCGGTGTGCCAGAGACCTTTGTTATCGACGGCGATGGGACCATACTGCACCAGCATATCGGCGACATCCGCGCCGAGCACGTGCCCATACTGCTCGAAATGTTGAAAGAGGCGCGGTCGTGATGATGCGTTCTATGCTTGCTGCGATGCTTGTCCTGTTTGCGACCCCGATACTCGCTCAGGGCGCAGTGCCGCCCGCGCCCTACGCTTACAACCAGCTCGAAGACCCCGCTCTGGAAGCCGAAGCGACCTCGCTGATGTACACTTTGCGCTGCCTTAAATGTCAGTCGCAAAGCATCGCCGACAGTGACGCGCCGATGGCGGGCGACATGCGGCATCAGGTCCGTGCCCGGATGCTGGCCGGGGAAAGCCCCGAGGAAATCCGTACCTGGCTGATCCAGCGCTATGGCGATTATGTCAGCTACCAACCCGAGGTCAGCGCGACGACATGGCCGCTGTTTGCCATTCCCGCATTGCTGCTGGCGATTGTGCTGGCGATCTTGCTGCGCCGGCTGGGGCGCAGGCGTAACGATGAAGAGAGCACCGCGGCATTATGACCGGCTGGATTACTGTCTTTGCGCTCGCCATTGTCGCTTTCGCCATCGCCGCGTTCGTGTTGCGCCTGCCGCGAGAGGGCTGGGTCATTTTTGGCGCTGTCCTCCTGTTCGGTCTGGCGGGTTATGCGTGGCAGGGCTCTCCTGCACAGCCGGGCACGCCCAAGCTTCAAACAGTCGAGGCCCTGCGCTCGGGTGAGGAGATGGTCGAGGCCCGCCGCGCTTGGTTTGATCCCAATGGGGCAAAGCCTGATTACCTGATGCTGTCCGACGGCTATGCCCGGCGTGGCCGCTTTGATGATGCGGCGGTGTCCTTGCGTAAGGGGCTGAATGACAATCCTGACCATCTCGAAGGCTGGCTGGCGCTTGGGATGGCGCTGGTCGAACATTCGGAAGGGTTTGTGACCCCGGCTGCGTCCTATGCCTATACCCGCGCCCGCCAGATTGATCCGGTAAACCCGGCGGCGGACCTGTTTCTTGGCATCTCCTATTATCAAAGCGGTGAAATCCGTGCGGCGCGCAGTGTCTGGGCCAGTTTGCTTGAGCGTTCGCCAGAGGACGCGCCGTGGCGCGAAGAACTGGAATCACGCGTCGCCCAGCTTGATCAAATGATCGCCAATGCCCCGATGCTGCAATAAGGCGGTCCGTGCGGGTCTCCTCACTCTTGTTGCAGGCGCGAAGAGCGGGTGCTAGGGGCGTCGCCTCCGTGACGGGGCCTTCGTCGCGGGATACCGGTTAAAGCCATGAGCGAAACAGCAACAGCGCAAAACCCGTCGCCTGCGCACCACCCGCCAAAGGGTGGCAAGGGCCACAGCGCGTCCAAGGGCGCGCTGGCTGTCGGCGCGATCGGTATCGTGTTCGGCGATATCGGGACCAGTCCACTTTACGCTTTCCGCGAAACCTTTGTCGGCCCGCATCCGCTGGCGCTCGATGCGCCGCATGTTCTGGGCGTTATCAGCCTGATATTCTGGTCGATGACGCTGGTTGTCTCCATTCAATATGTCTCCATTCTGATGCGCGCCGATAATAAGGGGCAGGGTGGTTCGCTTGCCTTGGTCGCGCTGATTTCGCGCAGCATCTCCAAGTCTAAATATGGCTGGATGGCGGTGCTGCTGGGCGTGTTTGCGACCAGTTTGTTTTACGGCGACTCCATGATTACGCCTGCGATCTCGGTCCTATCAGCGGTTGAGGGCCTGACCGTTGTTGATCAGGGGCTTGAACGGTACGTCATACCCATCGCAATCGTTCTGCTCGTATGCCTTTTTGTCCTGCAAAAGCGTGGAACGGCGAAGGTCGGCGCGCTGTTTGCGCCGGTGATGATTGTTTATTTTACGGTCATCGCGGCGCTGGGCCTGTGGCAAATCGTACAAACGCCGGACGTGTTGTGGGCGCTGAACCCCTATCACGCTGTCAATTTCTTCGTCCTCGATGGTTGGACCGCCTTCCTTGCTCTGGGCAGCGTGGTGTTAGCCGTCACCGGCTCCGAAGCATTGTATTCTGACATGGGGCATTTTGGACGCGGACCCATGCGATTGAGCTGGTTCGGCTTTGTCATGCCGTGCCTGCTCCTCAATTATTTCGGTCAAGGCGCTATGATTATCGGCCTGCCTCCTGAAATGGCCGCCGAGGCGATCCAGAGCCCTTTCTTCTTCCTCGCCGAAGAACAATACCGCCTACCGCTGGTGTTGCTCGCCACGGTGGCCACATTCATCGCCAGCCAGGCGGTGATATCCGGCGCGTTCTCGATCACCCATCAGGCGATCCAGATGGGCTATATTCCGCGCCTTTCCATCCGCCACACATCGGAGACCGAGGGCGGTCAGATTTACATTCCCGTGGTCAATTGGGCGCTTATGGTGGCAGTCATCATCCTTGTCCTGACTTTCCAGAATTCCTCCAATCTGGCGAGCGCATACGGCATTGCGGTTACAGGGGCGGTGACGATTGATACGCTGTTGATGGCGATCCTGTTTGTCGGCGTTTGGAAGTGGAAGTGGTGGTATGCTGCGCCGGTTGTCCTCCTGTTCCTGATTGTTGACGGGGCTTATTTCGCAGCAAACCTTACGAAGGTTCCACAAGGGGGCTGGTTCCCGCTGATGGTCGGCTTCTTTACCTTCCTGCTGCTCACCACATGGTCACGCGGGCGCAAGCTGATGCGGGCACGGATGAGCGAGCATTCCCTGCCGATGGAGATCTTTGCCAAGAGCGCCAAGAATTCCGCCTTGCGGGTGCCGGGCACGGCGATCTTTATGGCCAGCCAGTCCTCTGGCGTGCCCTCCGCGCTGCTGCACAATATCAAGCATAACAAGGTGCTGCATGAGCGCGTTGTGATCCTGACCGTGGATATTCAGGACGTGCCGTATGTCGATCCCGATGCCCGATGTGAGTTCAAGGATATGGGCGACGGCTTCTTCCGTGCGGTCCTGCATTATGGCTTTATGGAAGAGACCAACGTAGTCGAAGGGCTCAAGCGGATGGAGCGGTGCGGCGGCGAGTTCGAGATGATGCACACCAGCTTCTTCCTCTCACGCCAGACGCTGCTTGCCAGTGACAAGCCGGGGATGCCGATCTGGCGAGAGAAGATCTTTGCATGGATGCTGCGCAATTCCGCCAGCGCCATGGACTTCTTCAAATTGCCGACCAATCGCGTTGTGGAATTGGGCAGCCAGGTCGAGATTTAGGGGCAGCCCGACCGGTCTGCGCGTATCTTATAAAGGCTGA
>JGI12048J13642_10078314_pt1 | contig 45960 bp, 34 predicted proteins | sample ElkSlonscriptome_16_FD_13642 | JGI IMG/M metagenome (IMG submission 13642)
CTGTCGGGGAAGAGGGTGGCAGAGCGCACTCTCCAGCGGATTCCCGTGTCGTTCGTTCAGTATAGGGTGAATTTGAATTGAAGTCCAAATAATTTGTTGCAGGGCGTCGGGCGTCATGGTGGAGTGATACAGGAGCACTCCGGCGCTCAGTCCTGCAACGCCAGCAGGTCGTCTCCGAGATAGGTGCGCTCGTTTTCACCGAGAATGCCCAAAGAGAGACAGATCAACGTCCAGAAATGGATAACGTGATAGCCTCCCTGGTAGTGGTGGCCGATATCCTCTATCTGTGAATGACAGTTGTGGCACGGGGTGAGAACATAGCGGGCTTCGGTTGCGGCGATCTGGTCGAATTTTCTCCTGCCGTAGGCCCGCCGGTGCTCGGTCATGCCGGCCTGGAGAAAACCGCCGCCGCCGCCGCAGCAATAGTTGGCGCTGCGGTTGGGCTGCATGTCGATAAAGTTTTCTTCCCCCACCAGGGTCCGGGCGACGAAGCGCATGTCTTCGGCTATGGACTCACCGTAGGCTTTGCGGACTATCTGGCAGGGATCCTGGACGGTAAAGGTGATGCCCTTGCGGTTCCAGTCTGAGTTCACCGGCAGCCTGCCTTCCCGTATCCATCGGGCGTAATAGCTTACCAGATTCTCCAGTTGGAAATCGGCTTCCATGCCGAAGCGGTTGATGGCGCTCCACATGGTAAAGTAGGAATGGCCGCATTCGGTGTTGAGCCAGACCTTGCAGCCGAGTTCGTTGACGGCATCGACGCGTTTTTTTATGATTTCGTACCAGGCGGCTTCGTCGCCTGAGAACATGCAGAAGTTTTCCGCCGCCCAGGCCTTGGAGGAATAGGTCCAGTCGGCGCCGACGATGTCGAAAATTTTCCAGAGCGGGGCCATTTCTTCCGGTTCGCTCATCGGCTCGCGGGAGTTCTGATTGACGAAAAAATGGGCTCCCTTTTTGTCGATGGGCGCCTGAAGATGTGAAAAGCGCGGCTGCTGGCTGCGCACTTCTTCGAGTACATCTTCGACGACAAAGACAAAATCCTCCGGCGGCAGGCCCATGGCCGAGGTGGAGTCGGTGGAACGGGTGAGCTGGCAGGAGCGGACGATGCCCTGGGGCTTGTCCTCCTCGGGCCACAGACCGCGGGCAAAGAACACCAGCTGGGCAATATCGATGCTCATCGGACACACATGGTAGCAGCGCCGGCACTGGGTGCAGAGCCAGACCCAGGGGGTCGAGGCCAGCTCCTGGTCCATGTCGAGCATGGCCATGCGGATGAATTTTCTCGGATCCATATTTTCAAGGCCCGAGGCCGGACACCCCGACGAGCAGAGCCCGCAGGTCAGACAGGCGTCGAAACTTGCCTCGGCCGGTAAAAGTTTGAGAGCCATTTCCTTGAAGCTGGGGGAAGCGGTTTTGGTGATATCCATGGGCAGTCCTGTGTGTATCCTGAAGATGAGGCTACAATGATTTATTCGGCGAGAAAGTCTTCAACGGCCTGTACCGCCCGGTAGGCGGTGGCGATGGCGACGCCGGCACCGCAGCGCTGGCGGATCCAGTCCTGGTGGGCGAGAATGATGCCGGCGCTGAATAAGCGGGGGTCAAAAACCGTGCCGTCCTTGCCGAGAGGACGGAAGCTGGCATCACAGTCGATGCCGGCCTGATGGATTTCATGGCCGCGGCTGTCGAGGTATTCATCCTGGTACCACTGTTCACGTGAGGACGGCTGGTGTACCGGCAGTCCCGCCAGGGGTTCGCTGATGGAGTCGAATCGAGCCTTCAGCCCGCCGCTGAGAAACCTTCCCGTGGCCAGCAGCGCCGTTTTGGCAGAGATTGTTATGGGACCGTGGTTGTCTTTAAGCTGCAGCGCGATCTTTTCTCCTGTGAAGTCGAGGCGTTCGATCCTTTGCTGGGGTACCATGGCGATACCGCGCTGGGGAAACTGCTGCTCGAACATTTCCCGCAGTCTGATTCCCGGCACAGATGGCGGCATGGTCGGTATTTCGAAAATCCGGCGGCCGGTCAGCTGCTCCAGGTCTTCGAGAATGTTGTCCGGACGGTGGATGCCGAGTATGGCCGGCAGGCCGATATACTCGGACTGGCCGGCTTCACTTTCGAGGATCCGGGCGAGAAGCTTTCGATTGGCCGGCACTTCAAGGGAGCGGGCCGCCACTTCGGCGTAGAGTTCGCCCTGGAGGTGAGAGGGAAACTGTATCTGCCGGGCCTGGATTTTCGGCCAGCCGTTCTGGAGATTTGCGGCTATCTGGTTGGCACTGAAGCCTTTAAGGCCATGAAATCCGAAGATAGTGCAGACCGCTTTGCGACTGATGGCCTCGACGCCTTTGGACATGGTGGCCGGCAGGCAGAGTGTCGGCTTGAGCGTGCCGGCCGGCGTCAGGGCCCTGAGATTGTCTGAGCCTGGCTGGGAGTAGGTTATGCCGTTGTCGCCGATGAAGGCGATGAACTCTGTGAAAGCCCTGCGAACGTCGCCTGAGCTGATGCCGGCCAGGGGATGCTGCGGCGTGGTCTGCTGTAGTTTGGCCAGGGCCTCCCAGGGATCGCCGACGAAGCGGCCGTCGAAAAAACCCAAAAGGTCAAAATAGCCGGTGGTGTAGGCCAGAGCGCCGGTATTGCCGGCTATGGCGCAGGCAATCTTCCGGTTGCTGGCGAAAACCGCAGCGGCGGTTCCGGCCAGACCGGTGCCGATGATTGCCAGGTCGGCAGTGATGGTACGGGGAGGTGTGTGCATGCCGTGTTCGCCCTTTTTCGTTGAGTCGAAATATCGCTACGCCGAGTATTTCACGAGCTGAAATATTCAGGCGTCATCAGGAGGTACTCGCATCGAGATTTTCCAGGCCGAGAAGACCGCAGTGCAGTGCCTCCGCCAACTCCATCTGGGCCATCTGTCGGCCCCAAATCACCGAGCGCATACCCTTGAAGCGCTCGCTGAAAAAATCGCGCATATGGTAGAGTCCGGTGGTGTCCGTGTAATGTTTTTTGTCGTAGAGATGTGAAGCAATGCGTATGCCGCAGAAGGATCCCTGGCAGGGGCCCTTGCCGGCCCGTGTTCGCAGGGCGATGCCTTCGAGGCTGATCTTTTCCTGGGCTCCAGGCGCATGCCGAATCACTTCGTCAATGGCGGACTGGGGCACCATCTCGCATTCGCAGAGGATCATATCTTCGGGGTTTTTGGCGCTGTACCAGTAGCGCGGCGAGGCACCGGGCGTCGTCCATTTGCAGCTTGCCGCATCGGGCAGCGGCGTGGTGTGGGTGGTGCAGGGGCGGGTGTTGCCCAGTCTGGCGGCGACCAGGTCGGCGGTTTTTTCGGCCATGAGGCGATAGGTGGTCAGTTTGCCGCCGGTGATGGTGCAGAAATTGTCGATGCAGTCGCTGTGCTCGAAGAGGGAAAAGCTGCGGGCGACGTTGCGGTCGTCGGTGGCGATCGTCTGCACCAGCGGCCGCACCCTGGAGAAGGCGCGAATGTAGCGGGTGCCTTCCAGGGCAGGAATCATCGCCCGGGCCTCGGTGATATTGGTGTTGACCTCTTCGACGGTGGGCCGCAGATTGTCGATGGATTCGACGCGTACCGACGTTGTGCCGAGCACGGAGACGGTTCCGCCTGGTACCAGAATGTCGCCGTCGCCGGGTGGACGCAGACGGTTGATCACATGGGCGGTGATGCGGTCGTGACTGATGAGCAGTGTGCCTTTCGACCAGAGCAGATGAACATCCGTACAGCCTGCCAAAGAAGCGATGTTCATGGCCCAGGCGCCGCCGGCGTTGACAAACTGATCGGCCTCGATGCGAAAGGTTTCGCCGCTGCGCATGTCTTCGCAGACGGCCGCCTGCAGTCTTCCGTCTGCGGAATCGAAACTGAGGATACGGCAGTAGGGCATGTAGCGACTGGCGCAGGCACTGGCGGCCTGAGCGACATTTTCCAGCGCCAGGTGGAATGGATCGATGGTGGCATCGGCGACGCGGAAGGCGCTGACCAGTTTCTCGGAAAGCACGGGCTCCAGCTCTCTGGCTGCGGCCGAAGATATCTCTTCACAGTCTATCCCGGCTGTGCTGCAGAAGGAGGGAAAGGCCGCCGCGAAAGACTCATCGTCGCCTTCGACTCCGACGAACAGCCCGCCGGTTTCCTCGATGCAGTGCGGGGCGATGGTTTTCAGGATTGCTCCTTCCTCGCGGCATTCAACGGCGGACTGGAAATCGTTGGAAACGTAGCGGGCTCCGGAGTGCAGCAGGCCGTGATTGCCGCCGGAGGCTCCGGCGCAGAGGTCTTTTTTTTCGATGAGTATGCAGTGGATGCCGCGCAGTGAGAGATCCCGCATGATTCCGGCGCCGGTGACGCCGCCGCCTATGATAAGCACCTGCGTTTCTATGGTTGCCATGAGTTACCTTGAGAAAAGATGTAAGTGGTGCTGATATCCTCCATGGGAACATTTTCCGGGCCCCATTATTCTTTCTATAATCTTTGCATATTAATTTCAAGTGAAAAGGCATATCGATTCAAATGAAAGACCACAGGTGGGTATTCGAGCGAAAAGATTTCGTCCGATGGGGGAAAAGAACCATAGCCATCGTTCTTTGCTCATTGTCCAACCTGTGACATTCACGCTCTTTCCAAATACTCTCTTAAGCTCTTGCTGCAATTCAATGAAAGACTATGCGCCGTCCTTGGTATATGAACTGTTCGGGTTAAAACGGTCAAAAAGAGAACGACCCCTTGTGGCAGCGATGCGGCACAGAGACCATCGAGGGTTCGCGGGTGACGGCGTCTGGGGTCCAAAGGCCATGTTTACTGCGGTTCCCGGGCCATCTGCACCGGAAATTAGCTCTTTCCTTAATGCCGCGGATATTGTATTTACAGAATGGGGCAAGCAGGCAGCCGCAGCTCTCAGTGGGGAATGTATACGACTCGAATCGTCCCAGAAACCCACAGATCATGACAACGATCCCGTTCACCTTTTGAAAATATGGCAAAGCATCATATATGAAAAACCCGTCCCCAGCACGTCTTGCCGGTGCGCATACGACGTCGAAGTATCTGCAATCAGATAATGAAATTCTCAAGAGAGCGGTGGAAAAAGTCACCCTCACCGTTCATGCTTCGGCCAACCAGGCCATGATGGCAATTGAGAAAAACCGGGAACAGATTTCCGATGCCACCGATCATCTCGACGGTATATTCGTCTCCACCCTCAAGATCTCGCAGGCGGCGGAGATTGTCGAAATATCGAAAATCGGCGAAGAACTCAGTGCATATTTTGAAAAGGCCGTCCATCAGCGTGCCTTTAAGAATTTCAGCGACGAGCTGCGCCGGCAGGTCAAGGAACTGGAGGAGAGAGAAAAGGAACTTAAAAGAGGGGAAGAACGCCTCGAAAAGACCATAGCCTCTCGCCTGGCAGCGGCCGAAGCCAAAATAATCAAGGAGAGCACCAGTTCCCGCGGCCTGCTGGAAAGCGCCCTGCAAAAGGCGGAGAAGGTCTTCGACCAGAATAAAATCACCCGGTTCGCTTATTCGACCATATCGCGATTCCAGAATGAATTCGAGCGTGTGCACGATGTCAGAGACGTCGAATACATCACCAAGCTCTTCCAGGAAACCATCGAGCCCTTCCAGAAAACAAAGATGGTGACCGACAAGGACGGCAAGCTCATAAAGATCATCATCAACTCCTTCTCCGAGTCCTGCTACCAGGATCTTTTCTTCTTTTTTTACAAATACTACAATGAACTGCTGGAAAAATACGAGGAGGAAAAGGAGATCCCCTCCACGGCAGAAGAACTGGCCCGTATTTTCAAGAGCAAGCACAAGGACGCCGAAGACATTATCGCCAACATGCGGAAGAGAAAGTAAGCGGAGACATGGTGAAGGCGGAAGTGAGAAAACGTAAAGACCACGAAGAGTACTGGTTTGAAGAAGGTTGCTGGATTACGGAGGTTGCCAACGATGGAGGTGATGAAGGCCTGTCCGTAGCCATCGCCCGGGTTGAGCCGGGATCTTCTACCAAATGGCATAGGCTGGAAGGGGTGGCTGAGCGCTATATCATCGCCTCGGGAACAGGCCGGGTCCAGATAGGCGGACTGGACCAGGGGGTGGAGCGTGGCGATGTCGTCCGCATCCCCGCCAACACCCGCCAGCGAATCACCAACACCGGCGACGAGGACCTGCTCTTCTATGTGGTCTGTACTCCGCCTTTCACCAGAGCCTGTTATAGCTCTTTCTGAAATTCAGTTCCCGGGCGGTGGCTATCATGGAGTTTCGACACCATATATCTTTGCAGTTTTCCCGGAGACGTCATAAGCCCGTCCCCGGGGCCACGCTTTGGCCATCCTGATCGCAGGTACCCGTGAAAAGAGCATCCCTTTTACTCATGTGATACGCTGCGTTCCAGGGGTATCAGAGCGTGAAGTGTTCGGGGCAGCTGGTACTTGGTGTTGCACGTGAAAAAGCAGTCTTTATGCACAGCGGCCTGGAGACGAAGCATGTGATCTCACCACCTCGCTGCTGTACTTCTGTGAGACCACTGACCCTTGAGGGAGAGCCATATGGTAAACAGACACTCCTTACAGAGAATTGTGCTGGTTGCTTCGGTCCTGTTCTTCATCCTCTCAGCCTGTGCCCGCCATCCGCAGAAACCCTCTCCTCACGGAAGCCTGGTCTACGAACCGCCGGGCGACAGTCTGCTTCTCGAACGCTTTGCTCCGGTCTTTTTCGTTGACGATGCGGGGCAGGCCTACAACCGCATAGGCAGGCCCTACGCTTTCCTGGCTGCTTCCGGCGAGCAGGTAGCAATCGATCCCGATCACGCTGTGCTCTATACCGCTGTACGCAGGTTCACCACGACCACGGCAGCCTACACCAACCTGCTCTACCGTATTCATTTTACCGAGGTTCCCTTCAGTTTCATCCCCTTTCACCTTACAGCCGGTAAAAATGTCGGTCTTTTGGTCATCGTCACCCTGGATAGCGACCAGGCCCCCGTGCTCTACACGCTGGTCCATACCTGCGGCTGCTATCTGGCCTTCGTCGCCACCTCAGATCTTCCCCGCCAGAAGTGGAAAGAGGGATGGAGGGAGGGCCGGCAGGTGGTCTACGGTGAAAATCTGCCCATGCTTCTGGAGCTTGACGGCGACAGTGCAGGACGAACTGCCATCCATATCCGCCCAGCAACCCACCGGATACACAATATCTGGCGTCTCGGTCGAGGGGAGCTAGAACCATACAGACGCCTGCAAACGCGGCTGCAACCACTTGCCGCACTCCAATATCTCCAGCTCGACGATGGTTCCACCACCTCGTTTTACGAGGAGCAAGGTCCTCGTCGAGGCTATGTCAAAGGCAGTCATAAAATATGGGAGCGCCTGCTGATGGGCTGGTGGGCGCTGGACTGGCGGGTGGGAGAGGATAAGAAACTCGGCCGCAACGGCAGCGACGGCACCGTTTTCTATACAAGCCTCAAGCCCTGGGCCAGAGAAGAGTCCGACATGCGTGACTTTGCCAGATTTCTGAGATATTGGGGCTGGCACCTGTAGTCACCCGCTACCGAATTGCTCCTCAATGTCTGTCCGCCCGGTCTGCAGCAGAGGAGGACCCGGGCAGGCGCCCCCCGGTGGATAATTTGTGTCGTGTTGAGCTGTTACCGGCAGGTGACGCCTGTGCTCTGCTCGACAGTTGCCGTCTCAATGATTAGTAATATAATTTCATCCTATTTCGTTCCTATAAAGATCAGACGTCGGTGCCATGTATTTGCGGCAGTGGACACAGGCTACAGCTGTCTGCCGATTATGCCGGTGCAAACGAGAGGTGTCATGCACATAAACGATTTGAGAAAACTTGGCAGATTCAAGGATATTGTCGCCATTATGGCCAAATACGGCTTTGATGACCTCGTTGGGCATCTCGATGTGCCAGGCTCCGATCTGTTGCGGAAAATCCATCCGGTGACCACCGAGATGAACAGCTACCAGCGCATACGCGCAGCCATCGAGGATCTGGGACCGACATTTATCAAATTCGGCCAGGTCATGAGTCTGCGTCCGGACATGCTGCCCAAGGAGCTGCTCGAAGAGCTTGAACGACTCCAGGATGATGTACCGGTGGCCGATTTCGAAGAGATCAAGGCCACCGTCGAGAAAAACATCGGCATGTCGATCAAGGAGGCCTTTTCCATCTTTGACGTCGATCCCATTGCCGCCGCTTCACTTTCCCAGGTACACAAAGGTGTTCTGCGCCAGGAAGGCGGTTTTGTCGCCGTCAAGGTCCAGCGGCCGGATATCGAAAAAAACATCAAGCTCGATCTTGATATACTGTCAGGCATTGCCGCGTTTGTCCATGAGCAGTTCGAGTATCTGAGAAGTTATGACCTGCCGGAACTCGTACGGGTGGTGAGGAGAAATTTGATCAGGGAACTCGATTTTTCCCAGGAACTGCACAATATGGAAATTGCCAGATCATACCTGGCAGATGACGATTTTACTATTCCCGAGACCTATAGAAAGTATTCAACCAAAAAGATGCTGGTCATGGAGTTTGTCCATGGGGCCAGATTCAGGGAGCTGGCCACCGCTTCCGAATATGACCGGGAGCTGATCGCCACCCAGGGTCTGAGGGCCGGGGTTAAGCAGATACTCGACAACGGTTTTTTCCATGCCGACCCCCATCCGGGTAACCTCTTTGTCAAAAACGACATGAGTCTCTGTCTCATCGACTGGGGCCAGGTAGGCAGACTTACGGAAAAGGATCGTTTTCAGATCATTGAGTTGCTCAAGGGCATTGTCGAAAAAGACAGCGATTCTCTGGTGCGAAATTTTCTCAGACTCTGCGACGTCAAGGGCGATCTCATCGATCCCTCTCATCTGGAACGGGAATTGCTGGAAATTCTCGATAACTACCACGCCTTTCCCATAAAAGATCTCAACGTCGGTCAGTTTCTGCTGGAGATGACGGAGTTGATGCGCAGGCACAATCTGCAGATGCCTACAGAATTCGTGGTAATGATAAAGGCGCTGGTTACCGCCGAAGGCTCGGCGCGGCTGGTCTATCCCAATCTCGATATCGTCAGCGAAATCGGCGACTATGTCCATAAACTGGCCAGGCGGCGCTACCGCCCGGATATCGTCTGGCGCAATATGCGCAACTCTCTTGCCAGCTTCTGGTTCAATCAGCGTCAGATTCCACTGCAGCTGGGACAGATCATTGGTAAGCTGGAGCGGGGCAAGCTGGGGTTTTCCCTCAACCTCAAGAAGATCGATGAACTGGTGAAGGCCCTTGAGCATGCCTCGAACAGATTGACTGCCGGCATCATCACCGGCGCCATCATCATGGGCTCGTCGATGATCATCACCACCGGTGTCAAACCGCTGCTTTTCGGTTTTCCGGCCCTGGGGGTTATCGGCTATTTGATTTCGGTGGTTATCGGTTTGTGGCTGGTGTTCACCATCCTGCGCAGTTAATAAGAAAACAGCAGAAAAACATGTACGTAAGGGAGGAGGGTTTCATGAAAAGCAAGGAAGAATTCATCATCATGCTGCACGCCAAAATAGATGAATGGAATGGTGAGATAGACAGACTTTCGGCCAAAGCAGCTCAGGTAGAGGCTGAATCACGACAGGAGTACTACGCCCAGCTGGCGGAGTTGAAAAGTAAAAGGGCGCAACTTGAGGAGAAGCTCGAAAAAGTCCAGCGTTCCGGTGAGGATGCCTGGAAGGATTTGCGCTCAGGCATTGAGCTGACTCTCGACACCATGGCCGATACTCTCAAGTCGGCGGCCTCTCGCTTCAAATAGGCTTGCCGGTTCGCAGCCGGTTTTCTCAGGCCGCGGCTCCGTCATTTTCCGGCTTGAGAACCGGCCAGACGGCGAAATCCCTGTTTTTCTTGTATCCCACTCCCACCGCTCCCTTGTGCATGTAGAGAACATAGGCCCAGTCCGTCTCGAAAAAGCTGGTGGTCGATGACCAGTAGGCCTCCCGGACAGAGACGAAGGGGTGGTCCTCGGGCAGGGCCGGTGAGTGGCTGGAGGCGTCCACCAGACTTTCCAGTTCGTTGATGGTCGGCAGCCGCCATGGCTTGTTGCTCTTGGCCGCCAGATAGCCGGCGGCGGCGAGAGCCTCCTCCCAGCTTGCCGGAGCTGTGGTGATATCGGCTTCTTTGGCCCATATCAGGCCGGTGAGCATGTCGAGCACCCCATCTTCGTTGCTGCAAAAACGCGGGGAGGGCCAGACCGTACCCTGCAGCAGAGCGCCGTCCTGCCCGCTTGTCACGCAGTCCATCTTTTCACCCTGGTGGTTGTAGCAGAGCTGCTGGCCTGTTTGGGCCAGAACCGTGCTGCTGCCGCAGACGGGCCAGACCAGATAGTAGCTGTCCTTGCGGCCGTAGAACATTCTCCCTCCCTCCATATGCACATACCAGGCATATCCCGGTGCTCTGGCCGCCGAGGTTGAGGTCCAGTACCAGCTGAGAAAGACATTGTCAAAAGGATGGTCGGGCAGCGCCGGTTTTCTGGCGCCGTGGCTGATGAGGCTGCGCATTTCCCGCCTGTTGGGCAGGCGCCAGTCGCTTCTGCCGCCATACCGGTCGGTGTTCAGGCTGGCTACGGCCTCCAGCCCTTCCTGCCAGGTCATGGGGTAGGAGAAGAGGTTGGCGTCGCGACTCCAGGTAAGATTCGTTGCCAGATCATGTACGAGATTCTCGCCCTGGTGACGGAACCGGGGCTCAGGCCAGGGATGTCCGGTTCCGAATTCGCCGTCCTGGCCGCTTCCCCGGCAGGGCTGTTCCTGTCCGTCGCTGTCAAAGCAGCGGTGGAGACCGGTCTGGAGGATATGGTGCATGAAGATTCCTTGTTGGTGATAATTACGCCGGAGGAGGCCGCCGGCCGTCTGAGATTGACCGGTTCTGTCAATCCAGCAGGGGGGCGAGCATATATAATATGTCGCTTTCCCTGGAGGGATAGGGAGCCATGATATTGTCCCGGTGCAGTGCGGCAACGGATACCTTGTCGATCATCGCCTGCTTGAAGGTATTGAGGACGCCGGTGGTATTGTCCATGAGGAGATGGGCACCGAGCAGCCGGTTGTCTCTGTCCACCAGTATCTTATAGGCGGCGTGCTTCATGCCCAGTCGGCGGTAGGTCGGCCAGGTAAGTCCGGTTTCCTGGCTTTTCCAGTAATCGATGTTTTCCTTTTGCAGCTGTTCCTCCGTCTTCCCCACCATGCCGAGCTGGGGATAGGTGAACAGCACGGAGGGTACGGTGCGGTATTCCATGAATGGCGCCTGACCTCCCTGTTTCTGGGCAAGGATGGCGCCTGCGGCCACCTGAGCCTCCCGGTCGGCCACGCGGGCGAGTTTGGTGGTAGCGGCACAGTCACCGACGGCGAATATTTGTGGATTCGAGCTGCGCATGGACATATCCACCTCGATGCCATCTTGAGAGGCGCGCACCTTGGCCCTGTCGAGCTGCAAAGCCTCAATGTTCGGGGCGCGGCCGGCGCCGTTGACCACCAGGTCTACTTCCAGGGGCGCACCTGATTTCATTTTTATGCGATAGCAGGAACCGGTCTTTTCGACCGCAGTGATGGATACATCGGTGTGGACATGGATACCGTCTTCCTCCGAGGCGGCAACCAGCCCGGCGACCATGTCTGCGTCGAAGGGCCGCAGGGGTCTCGGTGCGGCTTCGATGATATGGACATTGCCGGCAGCGGCGCCGAGTCTGGCGGCGAAATGGGCCAGTTCGAAGGAGACGAAGCCTCCGCCGATAAAGCCGATGCGGGAAGGGAGGGCCGCAAGATCGAGAAAATCGCTGCTGGTGGCCAGGTATTCGCTGCCGTCCAAAGGCAGCTCCACCGGTTGGGCACCGCTGGCGATGATGAAAAACTGGGCGCCTATCTTTGTGTCGCCCACCTCAAGGGTATTCTCGTCCAGGAAACGGGCTTTTCCATCGATATAGGTGATGCCGTGACCGCGAAGATTTTTGACCGTATTTTCGGGTACTGTGGAGGTGAACGTGTCTTTTTCGGCACGTATACGGTCCCAGTCAACCCGAGGTTCCGCCTCTACACCCATGCCGCGCAGGTGGCGGCTGCGGCCGACTATTTCGGCTACCTCGTAAAACCATTTTTTTGCCTGACAGCCGCGCAGGGCGCAGACGCCACCCGGTCTGTCGCTGCTCTCGACCAGGGCTGTATCGAGGCCTTCGAGGCTGAGTTCCATGGCAGCGGACTGGCCGGAGGTTCCAGAGCCGATGACGACGACGTCGAAATGTTTCATATGTGATATCCGATTGTTGTTGTTCGCTAAAGTCGATAACTGCTGATCTGTGCCAGTGCCAGGGTATATCCGCTGGTACAGGCGCTCTTTGCCGATCCCGGGGCTGCTACCAATGTCTGGTGGTGGACCGCTGTGTTGGACCTTGCCACCGCCGGGGCTTTTGCAACATGTAAAAATGCTAAGTATGGTTTGAGAATCGTGCAAGCTTCTGGACACAGGGGAACCGTGGACGAGACGAGATCGTCACTGGTCGCCGTTTTCCGCGAGCGGCAGAAAAACGCAAAAAGCAGATCCTTCACCCTTTCCGGATTCCACCGTAATTCCACCGTTATAGATGCGTATGATACCCAAAACCATGGCCAGGCCCATACCTCTACCGGTAAATTTTTCCGAATAGAAAGGGTCGAAGAGTTTGTCGATATTGTCCTCAGCGATGCCGCACCCCTCGTCGGCTATCTCCAGAAAAACGTATCGATCATTGACCGGGCGCCACTCCAGGGGAAACCTTCTTCGCCCAGGTATCTGTTCGGTGGTCCTGATGCCGATTGTGACAGTGATTTTTCCCTTTCTGTCCTCAAACGATTCCACAGCGTTGGTCAGCAGGCTGTGGAGCAGTCTTTCTAAGAGTTCAGGATCGGCGGCGACTATCGGTGACTGCTCCACAGCCTTGAAATCAATTGCTACCCCATCCCTCTGTTCATGCTCGAAGCGGTCGATGTACTTAGCCGTCAGTCTGGAAAAATCGACGGCGGCCTGGCCCTTGACGGTATGTCCCAGATACATCAGCAGCATGGCGCCGATATCGGCGCCGTTCTGGCTGGCCTTGAGGGCGTCGCAGAGGCGGGCGCGGATCCTGCTGTCCTCTACGGGCAGCTCTTCCAGGGCCAGTTCGATGCTGCCCATGATGATTGTCAGCAGGTTGTTGTAGTTGTGGGCAGTCGCCGCTGCCATGCGATTAAGGCCTTCAACTTTGTCGAGCTGCCGGCCTACGTTTTCCAGTCTTTTTTTAAGTTTATCCTTCTCCATTCTGTCCAGCAGCGACTGCAGAATCGGCGCTGTTTGCTTGGCCGTGCTTTCGAGGAGCGTGAGATCGGTCTCGGTAAAGCCGCCGTCCTTGTTGGCCAGCACGAACTGACCGACCAGTCTGCCGTGGTTGAGAATAGGGACGGCCAGGGCGTTGTTGAGGGAGATATGGCCCTGTGGCGTCGTGAGGGCGCCATTGGCCTTTAAGGCCTTTTTCTCGGTCAGGGAGCGGCCCCATAACCCACCCCAGCTGGAAGGCGGAAAGTGAATGTCTTTGTCCTTGATTTTGCACTTTCCCCATATTTCACGGGTCATGGTTGGACAGACCAGATCGCCCTCCTGGTTGATGTAGCCGAAGTAGCCGTAACTGCAGCTGAAGGTCTCGAGCAACTGGTCGAGCACGTCATGAAATATGGTGTCTTCCGATGATGTCAGGAAGATGGTGGCCACCCTGTTGTAGAGGGCCAGGGCTCGCTGCGATTCACTCAAGTCATTTTCCACGCGCTTGCGTTCGGTTATCACCCGGAAAAAGATACTGAGCCCGTCCTGATAAGGGTAGGCCGTGACCTCAAACCAGTCGTTGAAGGGCGGCTCATTGAAAAAGGTTTCGAAATGGACCACCTCGCCGTTTTCAAGGGCCTTGCGGTATCTGTTCTCAAAATAGGACCCTTTGGCCATTGGAAAGGCCTCGAAAAGCTTGCGACCGATAACGTCCTCCCGGTCGGCCTGGAGCAGCTGTTCGGCGGTGCTGTTGAAATACAGGATATGGAGCTTTTCATCCAAGGCCAAAAAACCGTCCGAGATGCTGGAAAGGATTTCCTCCAGATCCTGCCTGCTTTTTTCCAGCGCTACCTGGTATTCATGCCTCTCGCTGATATCGGTGACCGTCACCAGCAGTTCGTTGAAGGGGCCTCCGGCTTCCGTCCGGTCTTCGGCGTTGACGATGGCCCTGAGGCTGACGTAGAGCGGCTTGCCCTGCTGCGAGAGCCGAACGTCAATCTGCTTTTCAAAGGGATTCTTATAGAAGGCCTTGAGCCGTGCCCGAAAGATGGCTCGATCTTCAGCGACCAGAAAATCGGCAAAAGGCGTACCGCTCATGGTGGCGGCATCCCGACCCAGCATCGCCGCAAAGGTCGTGTTGACCTTGCGGGTAATACCCGACTGGTCGAGAACCACATAGCCCACCGGTGCCTGATGATAGAGGCGCATATAGTCGGATTTGCTTTTTTCCAGCGACTCAGAGGCGTTTTGCAGCTCTTCGTTCTGCAGCTCCAGCTCTATCTGGTGAACGTGTAGTTCATGGATGACGTTGAGGATATCGGTAGTGGCGGTCTCTGATTGTTCCGCGGGTAGATTAGTCAGCAGTTCTTCAGCTTTTTGGCGCAGAGCATCGCTTTTGTTGTGGGATTTGTCATTATTCATTGTGATCTACGAAATGCTGTTTTTTTGCCCCCGACCCTCACGTGGAGGAAGAGACCGGGTTCACCATGCCGATGAAACGGCAGGCCTTCGATTGTTCATCCCAGCCGGAAATTTCGCCCTGCTCGGATACCTCAACATAGGTGCCGCCCTGGAGCCGCAGCCGGTAGGAAGAAGAATAGCTTTTTGTATTTTCCTGGACATATTTACGCCTGTTTGCAGCAACACGCTGGTAGTCCTCGGGGTGTATGACCTTGGGCCAGTAGGCGTCGACATCTTCCACGTCGTTTTCTGCATCGCCGGTCATCTCCGTCAGGGCCCTGCTCAAGTGAGCAGAGTTGTTGCCGATATTCCATTCCCACCAGGGAAATTCGGTGGATTTGAGCAGCTTGTCGTAGCGCTTGCCGCTGTTTTTGAGACGGTCTTGGAAATTGTGCCTGCTGGTATGATCCTCGAAACTTACGGCCAGTTTCCTGTCGGGCAAGCGAAAGATATGGACATGAAAGACGCTCTTGCCGCGGTTGGTGGAAAAATCGATTTCATCGACGATGCAGGTAGTGCCGGTTTTGACGACCTCTCTCAATTCGTCGAGGCGGTCTTTGGTTCCCATCTGCGGCCATATATCGGGCAAGGGCGCTCCTTTGTGGTCGTTGATGGTTATGCCGGTGAGGTTTTCGGCCTCCGGATTGCTGTCGGCCAGCCGCAGTGTTCCTTCTTTATCCTGACGGAAAATCAGCAGGCCCACGGGTAAGTTTTCGCGGATATGCTGTTCGGTTTTCCGGCTCTGTTGCAGATTCTCACGGATAAGATTGAGCTCGGAGATGTCGACAAAGGTGAAGACGACGCCGGAGTAGATTTTCGGCCCGATCTGATAGGGGACGATCCGTGCCAGGTATTTTTTATCGTTTCTGGTCTGCACCTCCGTTTCCAGGGGCTCGTGGGACTTGAGTACCCTGGTGGCAGCCGTCACCGGATCGAGATCAACTAAAAAATGGGATAAATGGGAAAACGGTCTGCCGATATCGTTGTCGCGGATATTAAAGATATTTGCTATTTCAGGAGAAAAACGGCGTATTTCCTGGTTCTCGTCGATTATCAGGGTACCGATGCGGGAACTGGTCAGCAGATTGTCGACGTCGTTGGTCAACTCGGTAAGCTCGATGATTCTGTTCTGATGCTCGGCATTGACGGTGTAGAGCTCCTCATTGGTTGACTGCAGCTCTTCGTTGGTTGACTGCAGTTCCTCGTTGCTCGCCAGCAGTTCCTCGTTGGTGGCCTGCAGTTCCTCGTTGGAGGTTTCCAGTTCCTCAATGGTGGCCTGGAGGTTTTCCCGGGCAAACTGTAGCTCCTGTTCGAGGTCGTCGATGCGCTGCTGTGCCTCCTGATCGACATCGTATACGTCAGCGGGGGACGCCGTTGGCGATGGCGCTGTACTGGACTCTTCGAAGAAAATCACCACCAGGTNTTCATATCCCTTCCGTTGGGGCAGCTGCCGGATAGAGAGACGGATGATTTTTTTGTCGGCATGGCGTTCGAGGTGGATATTGCTGTAGACGACCTCCTCGCCGGTACGAAAAACCTTTTGAATACCCGTGGCCAGAGGGATGGCCAGACCCTTGGCTGCAAGCTTGGAGATGTTGTACACGATGGGACCGGAGGGAATGGTGAAGTAGTCGCTGGTATTGCCGATGATCTGCTGGATGTCGAGGTGTTCGTCGACGATGACCGAAAGCGGTATATAGCGTTCTGCAGCGAGATCGAGAAAGGTCTTGAGGAGGATGGTCTCGCGGTCGCTGGCTTTGCGGCTCTCCCTGCGGGCGCCAAAGGAGCTGTCGATCTCTCGCGCCTTGCCGGAACCGGGACCCTTCAGACCATCTGGCAGTGGATTGGTCCGTCCCCTGGACTCGAATATTCTGAACTTTTGATGGAGCGGTTTGAAAAAATCAGTCATTTCGCCGACGGTTTCGCTGTTGCCTAAGAAGAGGATGCCCTCTGTGGTCAGCGAGAAGTTGAACATTGCCAGAGCTTTGGACTGGAGGATAGGCTGGAGGTAGATCAGCAGGTTGCGGCAGGAGATGAGGTCGATGTTGGTAAAGGGCGGATCCTGGACCACATTGTGCTGGGCGAATACCACCATTTCCCGAATGAGCCTGGTTATGTGAAAGGAGTCCTCTTTGTGGTAAAAATATTTGCTCAGCAGTCTGGCAGGGAGGTCGGCAGCGATTGATTCCGGATAGATGCCGCTGCTGCCGCGGATGATGGCCTCGCGGTCGACGTCGGTGGCGAAGATCTTGACGTCGCAGCTGACTTTATATTGTTCCATCAGCTCCTTGAACATGATGGCAAGCGTGTAGGCCTCCTCACCGGTGGAGCAGCCGGCCACCCAGCAGCGAATTTCCCTGTTTTTTATGTGGCTGAAAAGTTTCGGTACGATTTTTTCCTGCATGAAAGTCATGGCATCATCATCACGAAAAAATCTGGTGACGCCGATGAGCATTTCCCGGTATAGCGCCATGACCTCGCCGGGAAAGTTGGTGAGATAGCGGACGTATTCGTCGAAATCGGTTATCTGGTTGATGGTCAAGCGCCGTTCAATGCGCCTGCTTATGGTGCTTGTCTTGTAATGGGTGAAATCGACCTTGGTCTTGGCGCGCAGCTCGGCAAAAAGCCGGGTCAGCGAGTCGGCGTCTTCCAAAAGCGACTCGGAGAGCTTTTCTCCGGAGATATAGGGATGGGCCACATAGGAAAGAATCTGCTCCGGCATGTTTTCCGGGGCAAGGATAAAATCGGCGGCCCCGGTGGAAATGGCGGCTCTGGGCATGCCGTCGAATTTGGCCGTTGACTCTTCCTGGACCATGACCATGCCGTGGTGTTCCTTGATGGCGCGTACACCCCGAGCGCCGTCGCTGCCTGTTCCGGAGAGTATGACGGCGATGGCCTTCTTCCCCTGATCTTCAGCCAGGGACTGGAGAAATATGTCAATGGGCAGGTTGATGCCTTCCCGCTGGCTTTTGTCCTTGAGCAGCAATTTGCCATGGAATATGGTCAGATTCTTTTTGGGCGGGATAAGATAGACAGTGCCGGCCAACACCTCCATGCCTTCCTCGGCCCGATGCACCTTCATCTTGGTCTTTTTGGCCAGCAGCTCGACCATCAGGCTTTTATAATCGGGAGAAAGATGCTGGACGATTATGAAGGCCAGCGTGTTTTTCGCCGGCATGCTGGTGATGAAACGCTCGATGGCTTCCAGTCCGCCGGCGGAGGCACCGATGCCGACATAGTGGCCGGGATGTGCTGGTGAGGATGGTATAGTGTCCTGTGTCACTGCTAACTGTTCTCCTGGTGAAGGTAATGAAGGAAATGCTGACGGCCGTCGTAGCGATCAGAAATGGAAGTAGACGACAGCGATCTTTTACAGGCATCGATTAAGACAGCATATCTACCATCATTCCAGTGTACTAGAACATTTCTGGAAAATATAAGAATAATTCTTAATGGTGCAAACTCTATTTTTTCCATCATCGGCTTTGCTGTGACTGTGTCGACAAAGAAACTCCATCGCTGCAGCAGGAATGATTTCTTTGTTGACTGCAAGGGCAAAATCGTGCTAACCGATGTGATTGAGATGTCGCTATGTAGTGCTGTGTACCGGGATCTGGTGGCGATTCTTATAGACTTTCCAGCTGCTTGTCCGCTAATGCCATGGTGCTGCTAACTCACTCTAGCAAAAAGTGAATCGAAACTGCACCTAAAGAAAAGAGGAATCGTCAACTGAACCCAGACGGAAAACGGCAGCCCCTTCCGTTTCTGGTTTACCAAAATCATCTCCAACAATTTCGAAACCGCCACCTGCAACCAGGGGGCGACCTGTACTGCCATTCTGGCACCGTGTGTCTGTTTTTCGTCTCTTTCCACTGCGCAGAATTTTTTAAGAGTCAGCCTCGGGGAGCCCGGTCGATCCTGCGGTCCTGTTCCTGAAAAGCCTTGCATTTTTTTCCCATATTGAATATTTGCTCAACAGATACAGAAACCTTCAGGGCTGGTGTGAGTGGCAGAGAAAAAGGTAAAGGACGCGGTGCGCCTTCGTTCAGGAGGCATTCGAGCCGGGCGTCTCCGATTTTCTGCGGCCGTTCGCCGCAGCCGGATACTTGCAAAAGGGAGGCAAGCATGGCCGTACATATCGCCGATCATCCATTGATCAATCATAAGCTCGGGCTGATGCGGGCAAAGGATATTTCCACAAAGGACTTTCGCGATTTGTCCTCGGAGGTGGCACGACTGTTGACCTATGAAGCGGCCAAGGATCTGCCCACCGAGAAGAAAACCATCGAAGGCTGGGCCGGTCCGGTTGAGGTTGAAAAGATCAAAGGCAAGAAAATCACCATCGTGCCGATCCTGCGCGCCGGTTTGGGTATGATGAACGGCGTTATCGATCTCATTCCCTCGGCCAAGGTCAGCGTTGTCGGCTACTATCGAAACGAAGAAACCCTGCAGCCAGTGGAATACTATGTGAAAATGGCCAGCGCCATGGAAGAACGCATAGCCCTGATTCTCGATCCGATGCTGGCCACCGGCGGGACGCTACTGGCGACCATCGAAACACTGAAGAAGGCCGGCTGCAAAAATATCAAAGGACTTTTTCTGGTGGCGGCGCCGGAAGGGGTGAAGAAGATAACCGAAGCCCATGCCGATGTGGAAATATACATCGCCGCCATGGACGAGCGTCTCAATGAGGTCGGCTACATTCTTCCGGGTCTCGGAGATGCCGGCGACAAGATTTTTGGCACGAAATAAGCGTTATCACAGATATTTACCGGGAAGATTCAGTGCGCATACGAAGGGGGATGAGGTATGGCAGAGCAAGAGCAGATGATCGATTCAGACTACACGTTTAGGTTAAAGGACGGCCTCATTGGCGCCCAGATGATGTTCGTGGCCTTTGGGGCGCTGGTGCTGGTACCGATACTCACCGGACTCGACTCAAATGTTGCCCTGTTCACTGCCGGGGCCGGCACCCTCTTGTTCCAGATAATCACCCGGGGCAAGGTGCCGGTTTTTCTTGCCTCCTCCTTCGCCTTCATCGCCCCCATTATCTACGGTGTCCAGACCTGGGGGATACCCTCGACCATGTGCGGCCTGGCCGCGGCAGGGCTATTTTACGTGGTTATGAGCTTTATCGTCCGCATCTTCGGTTCGGACATGCTCCACAGGATTCTGCCGCCGATCGTCACCGGACCGGTGATCATGGTCATCGGGCTGGTGCTGGCCCCGGTCGCCGTCCATATGGCCGTTGGCCGCACAGGCGACGGTTCCGCCTGGCTGGTGCCCGATACCACGGCGGTGATCATCGCTACCATTGCCCTGGGCACCACGGCCCTGACTTCGCTGCTCGGCAGAGGCTGGTTCAAACTCATCCCCATTCTCTGCGGCATTGTCGCCGGCTACGTAGCCTCCCTGGTGCTCGATTTTACAGGAATTTCTGCTGCGGTACAGGCCTCTTTCAACCCAGGCGACCTGGAGAACTGGACGGCGCCGACCCTAATCTCCATGCAGCCGGTGGTGGAACGTGCCTGGTTTTCTGTTCCCGATTTCGTCATGCCGGAATGGCGCTGGGAGGCGGTACTCTTCATTGTGCCAGTGGCCCTGGCACCGGCCATAGAGCACTTCGGCGATGTTCTGGCGATCGGCGGCATCACCGGCAAGGACTACATCAAGGAGCCAGGCATCAAGAACACGCTTTTGGGCGATGGCCTGGCCACCTCACTTGCCTCTTTTCTCGGCGGGCCGCCCAATACCACCTATTCCGAGGTCACCGGCGCCGTGGCCTTGACCAAGGCCTACAACCCGGCAATAATGACCTGGGCGGCGATTTTCGCTATTCTTCTCTCCTTCGTCGACAAACTCGGCGCTTTTCTTGCAACCATTCCGACACCCGTCATGGGCGGCATTATGATCCTGCTCTTCGGTATGATAACCGTGGTCGGCATCAATACCCTGGTAAAATCGGGCAAGGATCTGTCCACGCCCCGAAACCTGGTGATCGTCGCCGTCATTTTGGTGGCCGGTATCGGCGGTATGAAATTCACTGCCGGCAGCTTCGCCATCGAGAAAATCGGTCTGGCCGGCATCCTCGGCCTTCTGCTCAACCTTATCCTGCCCCAGGAAAGGACATAACCTGCATCGCGATCGCTATACTGCCGTTTGGGGGTCTATGGAAAAAGCCATAGACCCTTTTACTATCCATCATTGGTGGTGACTGTTGGCACCCGCCTGACCGGCTGTATGCGCTTCTGGCGATAACAGGGTGTCCGTTTCTGTCGTTTCTGGTCTTTCCCGGTTTCTTCTTCGACCCCTGTTGACAGGTGATGGCACGGGCGGGTCTACTATCAAGTTTATGAACATGCCCTCATCATTTTCCGTGGAGAAAGGAGCCATATGGATATCTACATCAGCATTGACGACACCGATAACCTTGAAAGCACCGGTTCCGGCGAGCTTGCCGACTTCCTCCGCCATGAGCTGCAGGACAACGGGCTGGTGAGCTGGTCTTCCTCCATTGCCAGGCACCAGCTCCTTGAGCATACATCGATAGCCTATACCTCGCACAACAGCTCCATGTGTTTTCAAGCGGCCATTGCCGAGCACAGCCTTGCCGCTGTCATTGAATATAGCCAGTCTTTTCTCAAGAGGCGATCGGCTGTCGGTTCCGATCCGGGGCTCTGCGTGGCGGTGGAAAATGATGGCCTGGATCGCGCCAGGATCATCGAGTTCGGATTAGCGGTTAAACAATCGGTGGTCACCAAATCACTGGCCTATGCGCTCGCCCGTGAAACCGGCGTGCACCTCTCGGAACATGGTGGCACCGGAGATGGCATTATCGGTGCCCTGGCGGCAATAGGACTGTATCTTTCCGGCAGCGACGGCCGCATCCGCGGCTGGCTGCAGCTGGGAGAGAATCGACAGAGTGCCATGGTCAAAGATCTCTGTTCGCACGCTGAGGTCGACGGCGTTGTTGATGCACATGGCAGCATGCTTGCCGCTGATGCCCGCGTGGAGTTCAACGGGGAGAAGATCAAAACGGTGCGCAGCAATCATCTCCGGGTGATACCGGTAGCCAGGGACGAAGCCGGCCCCGTCTGGAAAATCCTGACCAAAGCGGAGGTTAAATGTTTCTGATGAGATGTGTGATGGAAAATGAGAGCGTATGAAGGGGAGTTGCCGTGTCTTTACGGTATGCGGTTGAGGTGTTTTTCATGATGGTCTTGGCGGGCAGGCAAAGACGCTTTCGTCGAAGCCTTGGCGACTGAGCGTTTACCTGGCGTTCTGTTCAGCCGGAAGTCATCCATTTGCGGGTTTGTGGGAGAAAATGTGCCAGCCCTTCGAGTACGCCGGCACAGTAGTTGCCGTTCATTCCGAGAAAATCTCCCCGCGCCAGATAGAGTCTGTCGGCCATGCCACTCTCTTCCATTATGCGCATGGCTTCCCTGCGGACATCGTCGCGGGCGTTTTTAACGAGGACGGCATAAAGACCGCTGGTCAGGGCTTCCATGTCGTTGCCGGAATCGCCGGCGAAGACCGTGTGGTCGTGGGCAAAGACCTGTTTATCCATGAGAAAACGTATAGCGTGGACCTTGGTGGCACGTGAGGGAAGGATATCGATAAGGCCCACATCCTTTTGCTCGTCAATGCTCCAGATGATACTGGCCTTGACTTCCGCCTCCTCAAGCCGGGCAGCTATGGTTTTTTTCAAAGGGAGAGGGTCACAGGAGGAGGGTGCGTAGTAGCTCAACTTAAAGGTGTTTTGCTTGTCATCCTCCTGCGGAGTGAGTTCGTCGAGGTCGCCGAAAAGCTCTGCCAGATCCTCCCTGCTTTTGCAGTTCCAGTCTCTGCTTATCTCCTCTGCCCAGTCATGCCAGGGCTGCCAGTTCTCCAGCGGCTCATAGATGGTCGTGCCGACGTCACCGATGGCGTAGTCGGGAATGGGCAGGGAGTAGTCGCTGATCGCTTGTTTCAGCAGCGCCTCGCTGCGGCCGCTGACATAGGCCAGGGTTATTTCTTCCCTGGCTGACAGATGCATCAATATTTCCAGCGCCTTCGGTGATTCGGGCTGAGGACCATTGGGGAGAATCGTTCTGTCGAGATCGCTACAAAGAAGTATTTTCTTCATCGTTACCGTCAATCCGGAAAAAAGGTTGTCCTTCAAGTGTCTTGGTACCAATAACTGCCCCTGCAGCGCTCCAGCCCTGGTGGTGGACGCCTTGGGGAGTCAACTCCCTGCCGTGGACATATTCGGGAAAGCTCCATGGTTCGCCGTCCATCTCCATGGCGTTGGCCTGGTGTATTTTTCTCAGATGGCGCCTGGCGGCTTCCTCTTTCCCCTGTTTGGCCAGGTCGGCTACGTAAAAACCGGAGATCATCGGCCACAAACCGCCGTTGTGATATTCGTAGGGCTTGTTTTTAAATGTATAGGAAAAGGTCATGTGCAGGTCATCCCAATCCTTGTCCACCGGCTTGATGACCGGGGTGAAGGCGGGCATGAGCTGTTCGCCGTCCGTCATTATTTCGTCGCGGATATATTTCTCGACCGCCTGCCGCCGCTCATCGTCGGCGACATCAAGCAGGGAACTGAGGATATTGGCGAAGGCGTCGAAACGATAGCCGTAACCGTGTGGAGAGAAGAACGGCACCCAGTAATGTCTGGCGCACTTGGTCGCCGCCTTGCGGCCTTTTTTGTAGAGTATTTCGTGGTAAACATCGTCTGGAACCTGACCGCTGTTGATAAACCAGTAGTTGGCACGGATGAGGTGTTTGAGTCGGGTAGTTTTCTCCCTCAGGTTGTGGTCTTCGCTGTCATGCAGTTCCTTGCGCACCATGCAGAGGGTACGCAGCGCCTGCAGATAGAGAAGCTGATCGAAAAGGACATAACCGCTGTGAATATATTCATCGGCCCAGTCGCCGGTTTCGGGTATGTAGAGCAGACCGCGGTTGTTGAACTCCCAGGCGCCGAGGAGGAAGCGTACCTTTTCCAGTGCGGGGATGGCCTCTTCGAGAAAATCACCATCGCCTGTGGCCAGCCAGTATTCGCCGCAGGCAATGATAAACCAGAGGTTGGCATCGACCCGGCCGGCCATGCCGCCATAACTTATTCTATCGCTTATGGTGTCGACATTGCTCGGTATCTCCCCGTGGGGCCCCTGGTATTTGATGAGGGTTTTGAGGGTTTGCCGTGTTGATGTGATGAGCTCTTCATCGTCGGTGAGCAGAGCCGCCATACCAATGATGGCCCCATCTCGACTCCAGACCCTTCGATAATTGGCATTGTCGGTGGGGGAGGCGAGGAAACCGTCCTCCATCGAGCATTGGTGGAGGAGTTCTATCGCCTTGTCATATCCCGTGGTGAAGATATCGTTATCTTCGGTGGTATTGGTCTTACCCATGTGCTCCCCGTCTTCTCGGCAGCATCACGCTGTTGGTGAAGCTGCACTGTGCGTTTCATGGTGGTCGCTGTGATGTTGCGGAACTCTTACCTATAATAATAACACCGGTGGCGATAGATCAACCCTTCGAAGAAAAAAGGTCGCTGAATGCGGTGGCAACAATGGAATTCTGTTCTTGATACAGATAGGGAACGGCGGGTGTCGTTTATGAGTAAATCCCGGGCAGACACCCGCAAGAGAGGGGGCACACTTTTTCGGGATGTCACCACCCCCGTCCCTAAGGGCTTGACTGCAGGGCTTGACTGCAGCCGTACAGGTTGCAGCGACCCATGAAAAGAACACGCCAGTCTCTCCAGAATTGTACTACTCGGGCTAGTGGACGCATGAATGTGGCGGGCTTCAATTGACCCTGTAGGTGCACATTTTGCAGCTGACACCTTCGTTTTTCAGGTACTCGGCGTTCTCCATGCCGAGCAGTTCCCAGCAATTCTTCTGTTCCAGCTCTATCATCCGCTGACGGTAGCCATAGTCCTCGTAGGCGCCTTCGCGGATGGTGAAGCAGATGACTCCCCCGGGCTTGGTGATGCGTACAAGTTCGTCGAAGGCATGGGCTTTGACATGTCCGTAGGTGAATGTACCGGTGCAGACCACGGCGTCGTAGCGATTATCCTCCACCAGCAGTTTCTTGCTGAGATCGGCCTGGATATGACGTTTATACACTTTTTTTCCTTCGGCCTCGACGAGCATTTCCTTGGAATAGTCAAGCGCATCCATCCTCGTGTAGCCGCGCTTCGCCAGTTCCTCACCAACGAGGCCGGTACCGCAGCCGGCATCGAGGATATAGACGTCCTTTGAATCCAGCGCCCGGTTCAGGGCTTCGGCCGATTCTATGTGGGCGACGTAGCCAAAATGGTCGACGGTGTCGGCATCGTAATTGCTCGCCCAGTCCTTGTAGGCGTCCATCAATTCATCGTGATTTTCGGCGGTATATACTTTATCAAGGGTTTTATTGTCACTTACCATGATATGGCTCCTTTAGTAAATCTGATTACCCATGCGTTTCAGCCAGTCCCTTTCTGGTGTTCTGGAGGTGCTTATCTCACCGATCGTGAGCCGGGGCGGCTGCAGCGAAGCCCCGGGGGGGATGGCTTTATGGTCTCTGGTGAGTGAGATATGCACCTCAATTTCCTGAACAGGAAGCTGCGCTTCATAGGTAATGAGCTGAGAAATTAGAATAGCGATGCCGGCGGCTGCAGTGTTCCGGCCGGTCCGGCTGGCCTGGTGAGTGGAAAGGGTTAGTTGCTGAGTACCTGGTATGTGCAGAATTTGGCGGTGACGCCTTCCTTTACCAGGTAGTCTTCTTCCCGCAGTTCCTGCAGCTGCCATTTGTTGGTGGCCTCCATCTCCAGCATCTTGCTGCGGTAGCCGTATTCCTGATAGGCGCCGTCGCGGATGGTGAAACAGATATGGCCACCGGGGCGGGTTATGCGCACCAGTTCATCGAAGGCGTCGGGGCCGACGTGGGCGAAGGTGAAGGTACCGACACAGATGGTGGCATCGTAATGATCGTCGGGAATATCGAGGGTCTCGTTCATGTCGGCCTGGTAGAGCGTCTCGTACACCGATTTCTTCTCCGCTTCGCTGAGCATATCTGCGGAAAAATCCATGGCGTCGATACTGGCGTAGCCAAGACCGTCAAGAATCTCGCCAACCAGGCCGGTGCCGCAGCCGGCATCGAGAACTTTCGCCGTGGGCGAATCAATGTGATAGTCGAGCATTTCCGCCGCCACCTTCGGACCGACATAGCCCATGACGTCGAGGGTGTCGTTGTCATAGAGGTGCGCCCATTTGCTGTAGGCGGCGATGAGTTCCTGGGGTGTTGTTGCTTCGTAGGTGGCTTTCCAGAGTTCGGGTGTCTGCTGCGTCATTGATCTCTCCATTGGTCTATAGTGTATGCAGGCAGCCGCAGGCTGCGGCTGCCGTATCGTAGAGAGCGAACCGCCTGGGCGGCTTGCTCAATGATTTTTGGCTCAATAGCGGTAGTGATCGGGCTTGTAGGGACCCTCCACCGGGACGCCGATGTAATCGGCCTGGTCCTGGCTCATCTCGGTGAGCACAGCTCCGAGTTTGTCCAGGTGCAGCCTGGCGACCTCTTCGTCGAGCTTTTTGTCAAGGGTGTAGACGCCTGTGCCGCGCGACTGTTTATTCTGCCAGAGATCGATTTGCGCCAGCACCTGATTGGTGAAGCTGTTGGACATGACGAAGCTTGGATGGCCGGTGGCGCAGCCAAGATTGATCAGACGTCCCTCGGCCAGCAGATAAATAGAATGGCCGTCGGCAAAGGTGTATTTATCCACCTGGGGTTTGACCTGTTCCTTGGTGACGCCCGGCCAGTTATTGAGCTTATCGACTTCGATCTCATTGTCAAAATGGCCAATATTGCAGACGATGGCCTGGTCTTTCATTCTGCTCATGTGCTCGGCGGTAATAATATCCTTGTTGCCGGTGGTGGTGACATAAATGTCGGCCTTGTCGAGGGCGTCTTCCACTCTGCAGACGGTGTAGCCGGCCATGCAGGCCTGGAGGGCGCAGATGGGATCGACCTCGGAAACGAGGATGCGGGATTTCTGGCCGGCAAGCGACTCGGCGGACCCTTTGCCGACATCGCCGAAGCCGCAGATCATGGCGGTCTTGCCGGAGAGCATGACGTCCATGGCCCGGCATATGCCGTCAACCAGGGAATGGCGGCAGCCGTAGACGTTATCGAATTTTGATTTGGTCACCGAATCGTTGACATTGATGGCGGGAACCAGAAGTGATCCCTCCTTCTGCATATGGTAGAGACGGTGTACGCCGGTGGTGGTCTCTTCGGAAACGCCTTTCCACTCCTCAACGGCCCGGTGCCAGAAAGAGTTGTCGGCAGCGAGGACTTCCTTGAGAAGATTGTGGACCACCTGCAGTTCCCTGTTATCGACTTTCTCTTCGAGAAAAGTGGCATCATTTTCAGCGGCGTAGCCTTTGTGGATGAGCATGGTGGCATCGCCGCCGTCGTCGACGATCAGCTGCGGTGTTTTGCCGTCGGGCCAGGTCATGGCCTTGAATGTGCACCACCAGTATTCTTCCAGAGATTCTCCTTTCCATGCAAAAACAGGGACCCCGGTTTTGGCGATGGCTGCGGCGGCATGATCCTGGGTGGAGAATATATTGCAGCTGGCCCAGCGTACATCGGCGCCCAGTGCCGTCAAGGTTTCGATGAGTACGGCGGTCTGCACGGTCATATGCAGGCTGCCCATGATACGGACGCCTTGAAGAGGCTGCTGTGGGCCGTATTTTTCGCGGGTGGCGATGAGGCCGGGCATCTCTTTTTCGGCGATTTCGATTTCGCGCCGGCCCCAGTCGGCCAGGGAGATATCGGCTATCTTGTAATCTTTTTCCATGGCGCCGGCCGAGGCGACGATATCGGCTATGGCCGCCAGTGCCGTGTTGTCATCTAGTGCTTCAGTTGTTGTGTCCGCTGACATTGCTGCTCCTTATAGAGGTAAAATAAAATGGTGTGTTCTGTTTTAAGATCTTTGTGCCTGGAGAAGACGCCGGTAATTAAACGACCTCGGCTACGGTGATGTTGCAGGCCTCTTGCAGGGCCTCGACCCTGTCGGTTTTCTCCCAGGAAAACATTTCCCTGCCGAAATGACCGGCAACCGAAGTGTCCCGGTAGCTCCAGCCCTGTGGCTTTTTAAGCTGCAGATCCCTGATGATACCAGCCGGTCGGAAGTCGAAAATGTCTGCTGATTCAAGGACCTCCTGTATCTGCTGGTCGTCGACTCTACCGGTGCCGAAGGTATCGACGTTAATCGACAAGGGCCTGGCGATGCCGATGGCATAGGCCACCTGGATCTCGCATTTCTCCGCCAGTCCGGCGGCAACGATGTTTTTGGCGGCATAGCGAGCGTAATAGGCGGCTGAGCGGTCGACCTTGGATGGGTCTTTGCCGCTGAAGGCGCCGCCGCCGTGGCAGCCGACACCGCCGTAGGTGTCGACGATAATTTTGCGGCCGGTGAGTCCGGCGTCACCGTGGGGGCCGCCGATCACGAATTTTCCGGTGGGGTTGATGAAGAATTCGGTGTGCTCGTCGAGCAGTTTCGAGGGCTCAAGAACATTTTTGGTGATTTCAATGAGGTCTTTTCTGATCCGCTCAAGATCTACCTCGTCGGTCTGCTGGGAGATGACGACGTTGGTGATGCGGGTGGGAACACCGTTTTCATGCAGCACCGAAACCTGAGTCTTGGCATCGGGCCTCAGGTAGCCTATGTCGCCGTTTTTACGGATGTCTTGAAGTTGCTCCAGCAGCCGGTGGCTGTAATGAATGGGAGCAGGCATCAGCGAAGGCGTGGCTGTGGTGGCGTAGCCGAACATCATGCCCTGGTCGCCCGCACCCTGTTCCGTGAAGAGCCCCTCGCCCTCGTCGACGCCCTGGGCGATATCGCTGGACTGGGAGTGGATGCGGCACTGGTATTCGAAGGTCTCATTTGAAAAGAGCAGCTCCTTTCTGTTATAGCCGATATCGCCGACCACCCGGCGAGCGATGGTTTCCGGGTCAATTCTGTGCCAGCCGCCGCAGGTGATTTCGCCGAGATTGATGAGAAAATCGGTGGAAACCGCTGTTTCACAGGCTACTCTGCTCTCCGGATCTTCTGCCAGACAGGCATCGAGAATGGCATCGGAGACCTGATCGCAGATCTTGTCCGGATGGCCTTCGCTGACGGATTCGCTGGTGAAGACGTGGGTGTTGCGTAGTTTACTCATAATAATTCCTCTTTTCGGTCAAGTCGTTGAGATATATTGCCCGGGTGCTTGGTTCTGAAGCCGGGTGATTGCGAATGATCAGCAAAGCCTTAAGCAAGACCCGTACCAGCAGTGCTGTTTACATATATACTGGCACTGTCGGTTGCGCTTTTTACGCTGTTCCGTGAGGATAAAAGATGGAATTGGAGAAGGTGAAGGCGAGAAGGTCGTTGGCAGTATTCCACTGGCCCCATACTTTGAGCAAAAAGGAACCAGTCGTTTGTCTGATCAGGGAAAATGTGTAAAATAAATGCACAAAACGGCGGGGCAGGTGCAAGTTGCGAGCAGGAAAACCACCAGCGAAACTGCCGGGGCTTCAGGAGGGGGCCGGTTACTCTCTAACGACCAGCACCGAACAGGGAGCGGTCTGCAGCACGCGGTTGGTGACGCTGCCGATGATAAGACTGGCCAGGTTGGTCAGGCCCCTGGAGCCCATGATGATCAAATCGCAGTGTTCGATGGTGGCGATATCGATAATTGCCGAGGCCGCCGGTTCTTCCATGAGGCGGTGTTCGACCGGGATGTTCTGCTCTTTGATGCGGGCGAGATAGGGGGCGATGCGCTGCTGCGCCTCTTGCTTGATCAAGGGGATTTCCCGGTCTCTGGCCGGCTGTCCGATGATGGTCGAAAAACGTCGGTGGCAATGTACCAGCAGGATTTTACTTTCGACAAGCCGGCTGAATTCCATAGCTTTGTCGACAACTTTTTCCGAGTAGCTCGAGCAGTCGATGGCTACCAGCAGAAGATGTGTGTCCATGACTCCCTCATCTTTTTCGTTGCCAGAAGAAAACGGGCTTTTTTCGCAAAGAGAGGAACATGCAGGCTCCTCAATTCATTCTATCAAAACCACCCTCTTAAGAGCAAGAAAAAGGGCGCAGGGCGGATGCTCGGCAGCGCCTCCAGAGGTGAGAATAAAATGCCCATAGGCCGGTCTTGAGTGCCGGCTGAGGAGGCTGTCGGATGGACTGCGAAGGAGAGAGGGTGGCATGACGGACAGGTTCGCCGGTTGGATCGTTGAGCACCACAATGCCCATAAACGCAGCTATGCACGAGGTTTTGGGATGGGGCACGGGCAGCCTGTAGTTTTTTTTTGTGTGCTGGCATGCCGTGTGCTGAAGTATGGCGGTATCGAAAAGCGATCACCACAATCGGCGATGAAAGGTCTCCGCCTGCCGTGGTGGACACGATTTCAAAGTATTCTATGAATCAAGGAGAGGAGCTATGAGTTTGAAGAAGAATATGCATACCATCGCCGGTGTAGGATCACCGGTGGTCGATCAGGTTGCCCGGGTACCATTTTCCTTTGTTGATGATATCGACGGGGAAAAAGGGGGGATGGAACTGGTGGATACCGAAGAGTTCGCCTCGCTTCTGGCCATGCTGCCCGAGCCTCCGCTCAGCACCCCGGGGGGCAGTGCCGGCAATACGGCCTTCGCCCTGGCGCGCTTAGGTATTGCCAGTCGTTTCCTGGGGGTTGTAGGCGACGACAGTGCCGGCATATATTATCGCAATACCTTCTCCACCATCGGCGGGAACATCTCAAGTTTCCGCACCAGATCGGGGCAGCCCACGGCCCAGTGTCTCAGCCTCGTCACCCCGGACGGGGAAAGAACCATGCGCACCCATCTTGGTGCAGCCCTGACCCTGGCGGTGGAGGATATTACCGAGATGGACTTTCGCGGCTGCGATCATGCCCACATCGAAGGCTATCTCTTGTTCAACCCCGAGTTGATGCACCATGCATTGAAGACGGCCAAGGCTGCCGGCTGTACCGTAAGCGTTGATCTTGCCTCCTTCGAGGTTGTCGGCGCCGCCAAAGCTGAACTTCCTGAGCTGCTGATAAACTATGTGGACATGGTTTTTGCCAATGAAGAGGAAGCGGAGGCCTATGCCGGAACACCTGATCATGACCGATGTCTGGAAATGCTTTCCCAGTGCTGCTCGATCGCCGTTATCAAATACGGCGCCCGGGGCGCCGTCATTCGCAACGGTAACGAGACCTGCACGGTGGAAGCGTCACCGGTGAAGCATGTTGTCGATACCACCGGCGCCGGCGATATGTGGGCGGCCGGTTTTCTCTACGGCATGGGCCGAGGCAGAACCCTTCAGCAGAGTGGAGAGTGCGCTTCCCTTCTGGGAGCGGCGGTGGTGCAGCATGAGGGAGCGGCTCTGCCTGAGTCGCTCTGGGAAACACTTCTGGAGAGGCTGCACCTGCTGCATGATCCCGCGCAGTGCAACTGATGGTATAATGCTTTCATGTCACTCTTTCTTCTCACGATTTCCGGTTACCGCCGATGTTCAGTACCCCCGTTTTTATAAAACCTGAAGTGCTGAGATTCCGGGGTAATCAGAGAACCACCCGGTGGTGCCGGGTCAAATGTGACGACCACCGGAAATAATCGTATCGTTCACATCGGCTTAAACTTCTCGGGAAGGGTCGGGAGACGAGGGATGGGTTCATGGTGTGCTGTGAAAAGATCTCTTCCGCTCCGCTGCTCGTTGAAATTACCTGGCACACAAATAGAAAACCTTTCGAATCTGCTAGTGAGAAGAAAGAAAAAACCGGCTGGACAGCTATGGACCGGCGGGCAGTTTTGCAAAGCGGGACTTCTCCCCGGCCGCCTGCCCTTTTGGGCAAAATATTCTCACCTCCCGCAGAACGACCATGGCCACTGCTCGGAGCACCGGCCATGGTCACCCTCCTATGTTCTCCTTGAGTTATTTTTCAATAATGGTAAAACTACACCCCTCTGAAGGAGGATTGAAAACGACCTTCGATCGCACGGTGTGGGAAAAATATACCCAACCTTTACCGTTGCATGGCGTGCGTTTCCAGTCCAGACGTCACCTGTCACTCTCCTGCTCAGCAAGGCATTTTCCGGAAGTGGCTTCGTTATGTTTCAGAGAGAACCAGTTTTTATATACTCTGCAGATGAGAAAAGGGCTATGGCACACGAGAGCGGTGATACTATTAGAATTATATGCGTCGATGAGGGACGTGAGCTGGCCCGGCAGGTCGTCGCCATCTACGGTGAGGATACCATTTCCGTCTCCTATGAACGCAGCCTTGAAGAGGTGGGGGACCGTTTTGAGATGGAAGCATTTGATCTGATGCTGTTTTCCAGCTCGGTTGCCCACCGGCAACAGGATGATGCCCTGGAAATCCTCGAGCTGATCTGCGCCAAATGCCCGAGTACGCCAATTCTGTTCTTTGCCCATCCGGGAAAGCTTAAGCTTGCCCATCAGGCCCTTCGCGTCGGCGTACTCCACTACTCACTGCTGCCGGTAAGCGATGAGGAACTGAAGCTGCTGATTGAAACCGCCCTCAAGAGGAAACCGCAGCTGGGCCTCAACCTGCTGCTGCGCTCTGAGGTGGAAAAGACGACCTTCGAGAGCATGATCGGCCAGTCCACGGTCATGCACCAGGTATACAGGCAGATCAGGCAGGCAGCGGCCACCGACATTCCGGTATTGCTGTCCGGGGAAACCGGCACCGGTAAGGAGCTGGCGGCACTGGCCATCCATGAGCTCAGCACCCGCAGCAGCGCCCCCTATGTGCCGGTGCATATCGGCTCTCTGCCCACGGATCTTGTGGCCAGTGAACTGTTCGGCCATGAGCGCGGCGCCTTTTCCGGGGCGACTTCGCAGCGTAAGGGCTGTTTCGAGGTTGCCGACGGTGGTACGGTGTTCATGGATGAGATTGCCACCATCGATGAAAAGATGCAGGTGAGCCTGCTGCGTCTGCTTGAAACCAGCCAATATTGCCGTATCGGCAGCCAGGCGGCCATTCCCGTCGATGTCCGTATAATAGCGGCCTCCAATGCCGACCTGCCGGCGGAAATTCGTAAAGGCGCCTTCCGGGAAGACCTCTACTACCGCCTCGACGTCCTCCATATCATCATGCCGCCGCTGAGGGAGAGGCACGGCGACATTCACCTGCTGGTGGATCACTTCATCAAAAGTGCCTGTGATGCTTTCAAGAAATACGTCAGGGGCATGTCTCCGGCATTTGTCAGTTCCCTCGAGTCCTATCCCTGGCCCGGCAACGTCAGGGAACTGAAAAACGTATTGCAGCGGGCGGTGATTTCCTGTACCGGCGAGATTCTCGAGATCGAACAGCTGCCGGTACGCATCAGCCGCTATCGTAACGAGGATGTCAAGATCACCATCCGGGTGGGCACGACCATCGAGGAGATGGAAAAGGAGATGATCATCAGGACTCTTGAGTACACCTCCCACAACCGCACCCGGGCCAGCGAAATATTGGGCATATCCAGGCGTTCGCTCTACAATAAAATGCAGAGATTCGGTATTTACCGCTCGAAATAGCTCTCATTTTCCTCAGTGTATTCCGTAACCAGCGGCTCCTGCGAAAAAATGCCGTGGCACCGGCTGGTATTGATATTGTCGGCCACCGGTTTGGTGCAGCGAAACGCCCCCGTCGGCGGTGAGGCGAGGGGGGCGATGACAGGCTCAGGGCCTATTGTGATGGGGCAGTGTATTTTTCCGCTTCGGCGTGAATCCGGCTGCGCAGAGTAGTGATATCCTTTTGCAGCTGGGCTATTTCACCCTGGGTCGTCTGCGGATTTCTGCGGGCCTCCATAAGTTCGAAACGTTTATCGTGCATTTCCTTGCGCAAGGAGACGGTGGCATCGAGAAACTCCTGGCTGTGCATACCCTGCCCGGACATCCCCATCCCCCCTGCCCCTGGACAGTTACCGCGCTGCATCATCTGTGCTCCCGGGCCCATCATGCCCGGGCCCATCATATGATGCCCGCCCTGAGTGTAGGAGCCGTTGCCGTGAGCGTAGGCGATACCTGCGGCAAGTCCGATGGTGATAAGCGTGGCGATGAGCATTTTCTTCATGGTGTCCTCCTGAGTGTGTAAATGGTTACTGTTTTTGCTGTGTCTTGCCGTATACTATTGCAGCAGGCGTGCCAGAAGCAGTATAGCCGGCGTAAACGTCTTCAAGTTGCTCTATTTGCAGGAATAATTTTTTTCTCCGAGGTGCCAGGCACTGCTTTCCGGTGCGGCGTCGCAGGTCGGACTGTCTCGTTTCTGGACAGTATTGTGCCTGCAGGCAGCTCTGCGGTGGTCAAGAAATAGACAGCCGCTGTCTGTCCAAAGCGGCTGCCCCTATATCCCTGTTTGCAAAGACAAAGAGTTTATCGAACAGAGGTAAAGACTTGCCCGTGATGCCGGTGGGAGATATGATGGCGGGTATGGCCTGGCGACACGATCCCGCCGGTCCGAAGACACTTCATGCCCATGCCGATATAACGGGCGAGGCCTACGAGGAAACGTAAAAATGGTTAAATTGATAAAGAAACATTCGCAGGCGAAGGGACTCCAGCCCGGCAGCGTGGTCTTTATAGGCCAGAAGAAAATCGACAAGCCCAGATTCAGGGTGATCGATTATACCGCTGTCGAACTGCGGGAAACCGAGGCCGAGTCGCTTCAGGAGTGTCTCTCCTATAAAGATACGCCGACCATCAGCTGGATAAACATTGATGGCCTTCACGATGTCGAGGTCATAAAAAAGATAGGCGCACACTACGGTATCCATCCGCTGATTCTCGAGGATATCGCCAATACCGGCCAGCGGCCCAAGGTGGAAATCGGCGACGACTCTGTCTTTTTAAGCCTGAAAATGCTCTATGTGGAGGCAGACGGTGGAAATCTGATTTCGGAGCAGTTCAGCTGCGTCTTTGGCAGGAATTTCATCATTTCTTTCCAGGAGCGGGTGGGGGACGTCTTCGACCCGGTCAGAGAGCGCCTGCGCCGCAGTGTTCCCCGGATAAGATTCATGACCACGGATTATCTCGCTTACACACTCTTCGACGCCATTGTCGATCACTACTTTGTCGTCCTCGAGGAGCTTGCCGTAAGAATCGAGTCGCTTGAAGATGTGCTCATAGAAAATCCCTCCACCAATGACCTCGCGGCAATTCATGATCTCAAGCGCCAGCTGATCATCATGCGCAAAGCCACCTGGCCGTTGCGGGAAGTGGGTGGCGGTCTGGAAAAAACAGACACCGATCTCATTGAGAGTACGACCAGGCCCTACATGCGCGATGTTTACGAGCATGCTATCCAGGTAATCGACACCGTCGAAACATTTCGCGACATGGTCACCGGCCTGCTCGATATCTATCTTACCAGTGTCAGCAACCGGATGAACGAGGTAATGAAGGTTTTGACCATCATCGCCACCATCTTTATTCCCCTGGGTTTTCTTGCAGGGGTTTACGGCATGAACTTCGACACCGGTATAAGCCCCTATAACATGCCCGAACTCGGCCTGCGCTACGGCTATATCCTCTTCTGGGTGCTGGTGGTGCTGATCAGCGGCGGCCTGCTGGTGTTTTTCAGAAAGAAGAAGTGGATCTGAGATCCAAGCGAGGAGCGACGGATCGCCATCAACAGATGCAAAGCCAAGGTCTTCGCCATGCAGCGGGTTGATCTTGAGCGGCTCTCTTTGAGGCAACTGCAGGTGCAGGAAAGCGTTTGCTAATTGACTGTGCCGGCCAATCTGTATAATATGAGGATGTTGTATGTGTTTTCAACACTTCTCATCACGCACCTGAAAGAGGTCTACAGGAGAGGGTAGAACATGAAATATTTGACCTATCAACAGACGAAGGTTCCGGCCCTGGGGCTGGGTACGTGGAAAGCGAAAAAGGGCGAAGTCTACGGTGCCGTACGCGAGGCTCTGCATATCGGCTATACCCACGTGGACTGTGCTCCGGCCTATATGAACGAGACAGAGGTCGGCGCCGCTCTCAAAGAAATGACCGGCTCGGGGCAGATGCGGCGCGAGGATCTCTGGGTCACCTCGAAGCTGTGGAACAACGCCCATCTCCCCGGAGACGTCCAGCCGGCGCTGAAAAAAACCCTGACCGACCTGCAGCTCGACTCTCTCGATCTCTATCTCATCCACTGGCCGGTGGCCTTCAAGCCCGAGGTCGCCCTTCCCAAAAGCGGTGACGACTATCTTTCTTTGCAGGAAGCTCCAATCATCGACACCTGGCAGGCGATGGAGGAATGTGTTGCCGCCGGGCTGGTCAGGCATATCGGTGTCTGCAATTTCAATATCGCCAAGCTCGAAGACCTGCTGGCCAAAGCCGCCATTGCGCCGATGATGAACCAGATCGAACTGCATCCCTATCTTCAGCAGCAAAAGATGCTCGAATTCTGCCGGCAGCGACAGGTCCTGGTGACCGCCTATTCGCCGCTGGGCTCGCCGGACCGGCCGAAGGGTATGAAAAAAAAGAACGAGCCCACCCTGCTTGGGCATGAAGCAATCAAGGCCATTGCCAAGAAGCATGGAGTTTCGCCGGCTCAGGTGTTGATCGCCTGGGGACTGCAGCGGCAGACCGCGGTTATACCCAAGTCGATCAACCAGGTGCGGCTGCGGGAAAATCTTGAGGCGGCAGAGCTGCGGCTGGAGGAAAACGATCTGCGGCACATAGCCAAACTCGAAAGAGGGTACCGCTATGTCGACGGCGCCTTCTGGGAGATGCCCGGCTCAGGCTATAGCACAAAGGAACTCTGGGACGATTGAAATCGCCTCTGCCCCTTGTGCCGTTGCTGTACCCCGGGTCCCCTTGGAGATGCCGGGGCAAACCCCTGGCTGGTATGACCGGTGCGTTTTAGTGCAGCGTGTCGGCCGAGTCGATGATGGTCTGGTCGATTTTCAGCCCCATATGTTCAGCGGCGGTGGGATTGATGTGAAAGGTGAGTTCCTTTTGAAATTCTACGGCGATATCCCCCGGAGCCGTGCCGGCGAGAATGCGGCGGGCCAGGGCGCCGGTCTGTCTGCCGTGCAGATAGTAGTCAAAGCCCATGGCGGCGATCGCACCCCGTTTGACTGAATCGGTATCGGCGGTAAACAGCGGCAGAGCGGTTCGCTCGCAGACCTTGATGACGCCTTCCAGAGCGGAAATCACCGTGTTGTCGGTGGGCACATAGATGGCATCGACTTTCCCCACCAGGCTCTGGGCCGCCTGATAGACATCGGCGCTGTTGGTCACCGGCGCTTCGACTATGGTAAAGCCCAGCGATTCCGCGGCTTCATGTATGCGTTTGACGTTGGAGACCGAGTTGACTTCTCCCGAGTTGTACATTACCCCCAGTTTTTGCAGATCCGGCAGGAAACGGAGCACCATCTCCATATGCTTGTCCATGGGCAGACGGTTGGAGACGCCGGTGATATTTTTGCCGGGGTGCTGGTAGTTGTCCACCAGGCCGGCGGCCAGGGGATCGGTAATGGCTGTGAAAACCATGGGAGTGGTGGCCATGTGACTATGTTTTTCAAAGATTTTGGCACAGGCCTGGGCAGTGGGCGTGGCGATGGCCACGATCAGATCCGGATCATCGGCGACGATCTGGGTGGCAATCTGCGAGGCGGTGCCCATATTGCCGTGAGCATTGTAGAGCTTATAGTCGACCGGGATGCCGCTGTCTTTGAGTTCATCCTGAAACCCCTGCAGGACCGCGTTGAGCGCCGGATGATCGACGAACTGGCTGATGGAGATTCGCCTCTCCTGGCTGAGGGCAGGGCTGCCGAGCAGCAGGGCTGCTGAGAGTATGATAAAGGCGATAGTTTTTTTCATAGTGATCCCGCGTGTGTCAGAGGTGAATGATAATAAATTCCTGAAAATGTAGACTTTATATGATAGTATGGGCAGAAGCAAGAAGTTTTGCGGCGCCGCGGCGGATTTTTAAGCAGCCGTCCCTGCGCCGTAATCCCCCAGGCATACCCCGGTTGAAGATCTGCAAACAGGCCTCCAGCTTAAGGTTTTACGCCGCGAACATGCCTCACACTCAGAAAGAAAAGCGACAATGCATACCAAGGTCACCCTCTTCGTCCAATGTCTGGTCGACTCCATCTATCCCCGTGTCGGCGAGGCCATGGTTGAGGTCTTCAGGCGCCTTAAGGTACCCCTTGAATATCCCGCCGACCAGACCTGCTGCGGCCAGCCGGCTTTCAATGCCGGCTATGCCAAGGAAGCCAGAGCCGCAGCCAGAAGGTTTGTGCGCATATTCGAGAGTGCCGAGGCCATCGTCTGTCCCTCGGGATCCTGCGTCCATATGGTCCGGCATCATTATCCCGAGCTTTTTGCCGATGAAAGCATCGACTATCGCATGCGGGTCAAGGCCGTGGGCAACCGTTGCTACGAGTTCAGCGAATATCTCACCGATGTACTGGGGGTGGTTAATATCGGCGCCTCTTTTCCTGCAAAAGTGAGCTATCACGACTCCTGTCATCTGCTGCGCGGTCTGGGAATAGGTGAACAGCCACGCACATTGCTGCGCCATGTCGAGGGCCTGCAGCTGGTGGAAATGGATGACAGCGATGTCTGCTGCGGTTTCGGCGGGACGTTCAGCGTCAACTATCCGGAAATTTCCACGGCCATGGTCGATGACAAGATCGACAATATAGTGGCCACCGGCGCCGACTATGTCACCGGCTGCGATGTCAGTTGCCTGATGAACATCGAGGGACGACTCTCCAGGCGGAACACGAAAGTCAAGGTCGTGCATATCGCCGAAATTCTAGCATCCCGGGCGGGGCATAACGATGAGTGATGTGGAAAAGAGCGCCTATCGGCGGGATGCCCGCAGGGGAATTGACGACGAATGCCTGCAGAGCGGTCTGCAGAAGATACAGAACCGCTTCGGTAAGGGGGCCATGCACTACTGGGCGGAGACGGCCGACGACGGCCTGCGCGACCGGGTCAAAAAAAGCAGAATGGAGACTCTGGAAAATCTTGACGTCGTCCTCTCCATGTTGGCCGACAACATTGAAGCGGCCGGCGGTCACGTCTACTATGCCAGGACGGCCGAGGATGCCGTCGATTACTGCCGTCGGGTGGCTGTAAAGAACGAGGTCAAGAGCGTGGTCAAGGGCAAGTCGATGACCTCGGCTGAAATCGGCCTTGACGCCGTTCTTGAAGCGGAGGGCATGGAGGTGACGGAGACCGATCTCGGCGAGTTCATCATCCAGCTCGGCGAGGATAGGCCCTCGCATATAATCGCTCCCTGTATTCACCTTGACCGGCAGCGCATCGGCCGGCTTTTCCAGGAAAAACTGGACATACCCTACAGCGAGGAGCCGCCGGAGCTGACACAGGCGGCACGTCGGGCGCTTCGCAAGATACTGCTGGAGGCCGACATGGGCATCACCGGCTGCAATTTCGCCGTGGCCGAAACCGGCAAAATCAGCCTGGTCTCTAACGAAGGCAATATTCGCATGTCCACCACCATGCCGAGGATTCATCTGGCGCTGATGGGCATCGAGCGGGTGGCGGCGACCATGAGCGATCACCAGGGTATGCTGCAGCTGCTGACCAGAGGTGCCGCCCTGCAGAAGCTTTCCACCTATGTCAGCTTCGTCGGCGGTCCCCGCCAACCTGGCGATCCCGATGGCCCGGAGGAGTTCCACCTGGTGATGATAGACAACGGCCGGTCCAGGATACTCGCCGACGAGGAGTTTCGGGAGGTGCTCGCCTGTATTCGCTGCGGCGCCTGTCTCAATATCTGCCCTGTCTATGGGAAGATCGGCGGGCATGCCTACAATTCACCCTATCCCGGCCCGATCGGTGCGGTGGTTTCGCCGCTGCTGTTCGGCATCAACCGCTATGCCGATCTCTGCAAGGGCGAAAGTCTCTGCGGTGCCTGTCTCGACGTCTGCCCGGTAAGGATCGACCTGCCGCGGATGCTGCTGGCACTGCGACGCAAACTGGCCTACGGCGACCCTGCCTGGCAGACCACAAGGCATAAATGGTTAGAGGCCATGGGCTTTCGCCTGTGGCGGACACTCATTGCCAGCGGCCCCGCCTACCGGCTGGCTCTCAGGTGTGCCGGCCTCCTGCAAAAACCTTTTATCTCCAAATCGGGCATGATCAAAAAGATGGCAGGCCCCGCATCTGCCTGGACCAGGGACCGTGATCTGCCGCCCCTGGCCAGCGAACCCTTCAGCAGACGCTGGAAGAAGAAATACAGCCAGGCGGCGAAAGCGACGTCAAGCGAGGTCGACAATGGATGAAAAGGGAGCATTTTTGGCGACCATCAGAGAGGCGCTCGGCTATCCGGGGGAAGAGGTCCGCACCGCCGGGGAGTGTCGTCGTCTTTTCGACCCCGGCGATGACGGCGATATATTCGACCGGATCACCTACCGCACCCACGTGGAGAAGCAGTCGCTCTTGAAGCTCATGATGGAAAACGCGGTACCGCTCAACCTCGGCGTCCATCCGGTCCGCTCTTTTGCCGCTGCCGCCAGGACCATCGGTGATATCGTCTCGGCAGCACGCCCGGAGTTCGGTGATATCCGGCAGATAATCCAGCATGATGATGACGATATTGCCCGTCTGCAGCTGTGGAAAAAATTTGCCGGCCAGGCGGTAACGGTGCATACCTCCTACCAGGCCGATATGGCCGTGCGGGAAAAAGCGATCGCCTCCTATGTCGGCATCACCGCCCCGCGCTGGGCCGTTGCCGACTCCGCCACCATCGTTGAGATAACCGGACCGGGCCGGCCCCGATCCACCTCGCTGCTGCCCTCGGTGCATATCGCCCTTCTGCGCATCGAGCATCTGCTGGCTGATCTCGGTGAAGCCTATGCCCTTTTGCGCAAGAACCCTCCGCAGGAGTCGGTTGTCTTTATCAGCGGGCCTTCAAAAACCGCCGATATCGAGGCGCATATGGTTCATGGCGCCCATGGCCCGAGAGAGATGCATCTGGTGGTAATCGATGAGAGGATGACAGCGGACAGGAACTATCAGGGCTCCGGCCTGTTCCCGGCCGAATGAGGATGACGACAAAGGCGGCGGACCAGCTCGAGTGCCCGGCCGCTGGCCCGGAGGCCCGTGTCGACGATCTCTTTATTCATACAAGGCGATAGGGGAAAATGGAAACCTACGGATTGACCACAGAAATGATGATCGTATTCGCCCTGCTGGGACTGGCGGTGATCCTGTTCGTCTTTGATCTGCTGCGTGTCGACCTGGTGGGTCTTTTGATGATGGTGCTGCTGCCGCTCACGGGGGTGGTCACCCCCGACGAGGCCATTGCCGGACTCAGTTCCAACGCCGTGGTCTCCATCATAGCGGTGATGATAATCGGCGCAGGTCTGAATCGAACGGGGGTGATGAATAGCGTCGCCTCCTCGATCATCAAAATTGCCGGTGCCAGCGAAACCCGCATACTCGCCGTTATTTCCGTAACCGTGGCGGTTATTTCCAGTTTCATGCAAAATATCGGTGCCGCCGCCCTTTTTCTTCCCGCCACCATGCGTATCAGCCGCCAGCTCAATATCTCGGCCAGTCGTATACTCATGCCCATGGGGTTTTGCGCCATTACCGGCGGCTGTCTGACCCTGGTCGGTTCAAGTCCGCTAATCATGCTCAACGATCTGATGTATTCCTGGTGGCAGAACAATGAGCAGATAGTGGCGGGCCAGCCTTTCAAACCGCTCAGCCTGCTGTCGGTAATGCCCATCGGTCTGGTTCTGCTGGCGGTAATACTGCTCTACTTCATCGTGCTGGGCAGGAAATTGCTGCCCGCAGATGCCTGCCTCATCGATGAGGGTTGCATGGATAAACGGCTCCAGGAGATTTACGGCTCGGAGGTTGGCGACAGCTATGAGGTCGAGGTGCCGCCCTACTTTCCGCCGCAGACCCTGGAAGAGTTGCAGCTCAGGCCGCGTTACCACGTTACCGTTGTCGGCGTGGTCAAAGGCGGTACCATGCGCAAGAATCTCTCACCTACCAAGACCACCCACATAGAGCCGGGGGATTCGCTTTGGCTGATGAGCTCGGAGGCCAATCTCAAGCGGATCGCGCTGGATCACGGCTGGAAGATCAAGGAAGAGCACGACGTTTTCAGCGATGTCGCCTACGCCGAGGTCTCGGGGGTGGTCGAGGGTGTGGTCATTCCCCATTCAAATCTCAGCGGCCACTCCATGGAGGAGCTGCAGTTCCGCGAGCTCTACCACGTCAACCCGCTGGCCATTGTCCGCGGTGATGAGATCATCATGGAGAACATCAACGTCACCCAGTTGCGCCAGGGCGATACCATTCTGCTGCAGGGACGCTGGAAGCAGTTCCAGCTGCTGGCGGGTAAAATGGATATCGCTTTTATAAAGGATATCAAGGGTGAAGATCTGCGGCCTGAGCGAACCCGCTGTGCCCTGTTTTTTCTGATTCTTTCCCTGATTATGGCCTTGAGCTTCAAGGTGCAGCTCTCCATCGCCCTGCTCACCGGGGCTCTGGGCATGATGATAACAGGAGTGATCAAGGCCGACAGGGCCTATGAGGCCGTCGACTGGCGGACGGTCTTTTTGCTCTCGGGCCTGATTCCTCTGGGAACGGCCTTTGAAAAATCAGGGGCCGCCGCCTTTATTGCCGGCCAGGTGCTCTCCGCCGTCGGCAGTCCAGGACCATTGCTTTTGCTGCTGATCGTCTCCCTGTTGAGTGCCTTTTTTTCGCTGGTGGCCTCCAATGTCGGTGCGGTGGTGTTGATGGTCCCTCTGGCAATGAACATGGCGGCAAGTATCGGCGCCAATCCGGTGACCGCAGCCCTGGTGGTGGCCGTTTCAGCGTCGAATACCTTTATTCTCCCGACCCATCAGGTCAATGCCCTGATCATGCGGCCGGGGGGATACCGCACCAAGGATTACATGAAAGCGGGTGTGGGCGCCACTCTGCTGTTCACCGTGGCGCTGATGTTCTGCCTCTACCTGCTTTACCCTCTGTGAGATCTGCTTGTACCTTGAGACGGCAGAGGAGGCGCCGCTTTCTCTTGATCTCTGGCACGGAATTACGTATTCTACAATATACGACCATTAACTGCCTGACTTGCTGTGACAATTTATTGTCGGCAGGTGGGGCGGTGTCTTTTTGAGAGCAGAACGTGGAAAAGAAAGAAAAAAAACTTCGTGATGCGATCTTCATCGTCACCCAGGAGCGATCCTGTCCCATGTATAACGTCGGCGAGGAGATAAAGGTCGCCAATCAGAGTCTGTCGGTGTCATCGTTCAAGCCAGCCTGTCTCTATCTGGCGGAAGAGGTGCTGAAAACCATTTCCAGCCGAGACAGTTTCGGCGGCTTTTCCAAGCTCGGCAACCAGAAGATGAAGTTCAGATGCAGCGGCTGCGAGGGCCAGATCGGTTTTGAGTTTAAAAAAGACAAGGATTTCGCAACGCTCCAGATGAAGATGCTCAACGAGGCCGAGGAGAAGCGGAGACGCCAGCATCTGGATAAATTTTTTGGCGTGCTCAGAAGCCTGACTCTCTTCGAAGCCCTCGATGACGATGCTCTCAGCGATCTTACCCTGATGCTGGATTTGAAGAGTATTCCTGTTGACAAGGTCATCATCAAAAAAGGCGGCGCCGGTGATCATCTCTATATAGTCTTGACGGGCAAAGTGGCGGTGCTGGCCGACGACGGATCGCGCATAGCCGAGCTGGGCGCGGGAGAGATCTTCGGGGAGATGAGTCTGCTTACCGGAGAGCCGGTAACCAGTTCCGTTCAGACCGTCGATGCAACCCAGGTGGCTCTACTCAGCCTGAAGAATTTCAAGCAGATTATCATCAAATATCCGGTGCTCCAGCTTTTTCTCTTCAAGCTGCTGGTGGAGAGGGCTCAGACAATGGCTCTGCGCGCCGGCAATATCACCTCGGGCATGACCGGAGAGCTCGAGGAGATCACCATCGTCGATCTTTTGCAGCTCATCAACTCATCGCAGAAAACGGGCGCTATATCTCTGGCGCTCGACGAGGGTAAGGCCATGGTCTTTTTTCGCGACGGCCAGATCGTCTATGCCCGGTACCTCAAAAAACTCGGTCAGGAGGCGATATTTGCCCTGCTAGGTGAGAAAAGCGGTCACTTCAGCTACACCAAGGGCATTCCCGCCGAGCTCGAAAGACGACCGCCCATTGGCGACTTCATGGCCATTTTGATGGAAGGGGTGCAGCGGATAGATGAACAGCAGGGTCCAGAGAGCTGATCTGGCGAGCACGGAGGGGGAGAATTTTGCCGGAGTTGACCACCGCCACCGGACAGAGGATCTATTACCAGCACATCGAAGGTGAGCGAGACATCCCCACCCTGGTGTTTCTCCACGAAGGTTTGGGCTGTGTAGCCATGTGGGACGACTTTCCCCGCAGGCTCTGTGGCCAAACCGGCTGTCCGGGACTTGTCTACGACCGGATCGGCTATGGCAGATCTTCACCTCTGCAGCAGAAACGCACCGTTCATTATCTCCATGAATATGCGCTTATGGAACTGCCCCTGGTTCTGGAGAGGCTTCTGCCCGCTAGCCCCGTCATCCTCGTCGGTCATTCCGACGGCGGAAGTATCGCTTTGATTTACGCGGCTGAAAGGCCTTCCCGGCTTCTGGGTACCATTACCGAAGCGGCGCATGTCTACGTCGATGAGGAAACCCTGGCAGGTATCGCCCTGGCAGAAAAAGCCTGGCGTCAGGGCAAGATGGGCGGTCTCATGAAATATCACGGCGATAAGACCGAGGAGCTGTTCTGGGCCTGGGCCGAAACCTGGCAGACATCGTGGTTTCGCTCCTGGAATATTGAATATCTTCTTCCCAGCATCTCCATCCCCCTGCTGGTCATTCAGGGAGAAAACGACCAGTATGGCACTCTGGCACAGGTGGATGCAATCGTCTCGGCAAGCTCTGGTAAGAACCGCTTTCAGATCGTTGAAGACTGCGGCCACATTCCTCATATCGATGATCCTGACACAGTTCTTGAAAGCATGTCGGCCTCTATCGAAGAATGGCTGAAAAACCCGAACGGTTGATGACTGCGGATTAGGCGCTGCACGACATTTTTATCTTCCTGCTCGCTGCCCAGAAATGGGCAAGAGCGATGAGCTGCAGTGCCAGCATTACTCCAAAACCGACCTGGAATCCTGCCGTTGCAAGTTCTCCTTCAATCCCCACCGGCCAGAGGCTGATTATGGCGCCGATGGCCCACTGACCGGCAAAGGCACCGACAAAAACCAGCAGATTAATGGCGGTCGTCACCCGGCCGGAGAGCGCCGGCGGAAAAGACTGCGACAGAGCGGAGTAGGCGATGATGCCCGACGTTCCAAAAAAGCCGAAGGCCAGCCACAATGGCAGAGTGAAACCAGATGATATCGGTACCATAATCACCAGAAACTGCACAGCCATAAAGAGGCTCATGCCGGAAACGGCCACGGTGACAACGCCGATACCTTTCTTGCCTAACTGGCCGACGAGCGTACCCAAGCCAATGAAGCCGCAGATCATGGCAACGGCGACCCAGAATAATGTATCGGCCACTTCATCCCGCGGCAGACGGGCGACATTCTGCAGCCAGGGTCCGGACCAGAGTCCCTGAATAGACAGGAAAGAGGCCTGCGACATGATTGTCAGCGGCGCCGTCCGCCAGAAAACACCACTGGTAAAAACCGTTTTCACACCGCGCATCTGCAAATGGAAGCTCTCCTGCCGGGGTGATGTTTCTTTCTCCGGTACCACAACAATGATAAGAACGGCGGCGAGAATGGTGACGCAGGCCAAAAGCAGGAACACTCCGCGCCAGTCGGTGAAGTGCAGGGCACTCTCAACCGGGGATGTTGCCGCCAGTGCCCCCAGGCCGCCGGCGGCCATCTGAAAACCGTTGATCATGGGCCATTTTTCCCTGGGAAACCACAGGGTATAGGCCTTGAAGGCGGCCATAAGACAGGAAGAGACACCTAAGCCGATGCAGGCCCTGCCGATGACAAGGCCTGTCAAACTCTCCGCCCGGGAAAAAAGCGCAGCACCCAGTCCGGCAATGACAAGCAGAGCCGCCTCGATTTTTCTCGGCCCGTAACGGTCGAGGAGAATGCCCAGCGGCAGTTGGAAGGAGGCAAAGGAGATGAAGTAGACGGCGGTCAGCAGCCCCAGGGCCGATGGACCTATGCCAATATCTGTGAGCAGGT
>JGI12048J13642_10217537_pt1 | contig 45719 bp, 45 predicted proteins | sample ElkSlonscriptome_16_FD_13642 | JGI IMG/M metagenome (IMG submission 13642)
GGAATTCGCTCATCCCCGGAGGCCTCATGCAGATACTCTATTCCTTCCCCCCGGCTACCCATGAGACGCGACGCTGTTGATCCGGCCTTCGAAATCCTTGCCATCCACGCGCATGGCACCGCAATCCGGGAATCTCGGTCAGTTCATAGCGTGTGCTCCTCCCATGCAGAAATGAAATGTGAGCGATGCCGATTACCCTGAGGTTCAGCCGTTCATTATGCCATAGGGGGATCTTGATTTGAAACAATAACAAGGGTTGTCAGGAAAAGCAAACAGAGGCGCCTGAGCAGCACGGCATTATTCGGAAAAGGAAGAAGAAAACAGGATCGGTGTATGCTGTCCTATCAGGACCACGTTGCGCCATGGCCTTGACGGGGTGGTGCTGTTTGCTGGCAGCAAGCCAAGGCACAGGGGAGAGGTATAGTAATCTTGAGCAAAAAAAACAGGCACGTAACGATACACGTTACATGCCTGTTTTATCTGGCGTCCCCAACCGGATTTGAACCGGTGTTGCCGGCGTGAAAGGCCGGTGTCCTGGACCTGACTAGACGATGGGGACCGAATGTGCTACTGGTGGGTCGTGTTGGGCTCGAACCAACGACTCTCTGCTTAAAAGGCAGATACTCTACCGACTGAGTTAACGACCCATGAGGGAATGCTATATACAAATATGGCCAAAAACTGTCAAGCGAAAAACGTCTTCTCCACCCATTTTTATCACTGGCCCCCTCTTCCGTCAAGGGCAGCGGCAGAATTAGATCGCTCGGTGATAGTCCAAAAGCGAGGAGGCCAGGTGTCAATATCCGCAGCAAAGAAGGAAAAACGTTGTAGCGGGTTGGGTTGAGTGATAGGATGCGAATTTCTAAAAAAGCTGCCGGCATGGAGTCGGCATGCTTTGTATCCATGAAGTAGAGGGATGTTTTATGGGATTTATCAATGGCTCGGCGAGCTTAGTCCGCTTCAGCGTTGAAGGGGAGCTGCCGGAGAACACCTGGGATTTTATCGCCGAGAGGGTCAAGGCCTTTTCTTTTGAGGATATCGACGACACCTATGACGAATATTCCATCGGCTGGGTATCGGTGCTCAATATGTTCGACTCCGATTTTGCCTTCGGCTCCTATGCGGCTGGCGATTATGTCACCCTCACCCTGCGCATTGATGAACGCAAGGTATCGCAGCCGATACTGAAGAAGTTCTGCGCCAAGGAAGAGGAACGCATCAAAAAGGAACGCCAGCTGCCCAAGATCGGCAAGGCCATGAAAATGGAAATCAAAGAGCGCATGCATACCGAACTGCTGCGGAAATCGGTGCCGATGCCGGCGGTCTATGACCTCTGCTGGAACCTGGGCGAGTCGACGCTGCTCTTTTTTTCCACTAACAGAAAGGCCCAGGCGCAGCTGGAGGATTTTTTCAAGGAGACCTTCGGGCTTTTGATTATGCAGCAGATACCCTATGTCACCGCCGAGCATCTTCTCGATGAGGACCAAAGTTATAGGCTTGCCGGAATAGGTCCGGAAATTCTGGTATAACCCAGCACTGGTGTGTGATATAATGGATTTAGTTGATTTAATGGAAGAAAAGCGATTCCTCGGCCAGGAGTTTCTCACCTGGCTCTGGTGGAAGAGCGAAGAGCGCGGCGGCAGCATTTTTCTGCCGGATCGCGGCGACATAACCGTGGTTTTTGAAAAGCATATGCTGCTTGAATACGGCGATGGCGAGTCCAGCGAAAAGCTTATTTGCAGTGGACTGCAGACCGAGCTGCAGGAGGCGCGCACCGGTCTGCTGATGGGCAAGAAGCTGGAGCAGGCACGCATACAGCTGGTTCACGCCGAACAGGAATGGAACTTCACCCTGGCGGCGGCGATGATGGAGTTCCGCAACGTCAAACTGCCGAAAACGGCCGCGACGGAAGCCGGAGCCAATGCCGACCCGGAGGAGACCGAGGGCATGATCCTCGAGAGGATTTATCTCTTTGAGGAGCTGGTCCGCCTGGTCAACGAGCTTTTCCGTCAGTATCTGCAGATCCGCGTTGGCGACGAATGGCTCGAAGAGCGGCAAAAACTCCGAAACTGGGTAAACGGTTCGGTAAAGAAAGCGTCGTAGTGGACCGGCCGGGAAAAAGAAGAAACTACAGGAAACATTATGGATTTTGAAACAGTTATCGGGCTGGAGATTCATGCCCAGCTTAAAACGGATTCAAAAATTTTCTGCGGCTGTGCCACTTCATTCGGCGAGGCGCCCAACAGCAGGACCTGCCCTGTCTGCCTGGGCATGCCCGGCGTTCTGCCGGTGCTCAATAAAAAGGTGGTGGAGTTCGCCGTCAAAATGGGGCTTGCCACACACTCGACGATTAACACCTTCAATCAATTTGCCCGCAAGAACTATTTTTATCCGGACCTGCCCAAGGGATACCAGACCTCGCAGTATGACCTGCCCGTCGTCGAGCACGGTGCGGTGGATATAGAGGTGGACGGCGAGATAAAAGAAATAGGCATTACCAGAATGCACCTGGAGGAAGATGCCGGCAAACTGATCCATGACGAGCATGAACCGGTCTCGCATGTTGATCTCAACCGCACCGGCACGCCGCTTTTGGAAATCGTCTCCGAGCCTGACATGCGCTCCCCCCAAGAGGCGCATGCCTATCTCAAGAAAATACATGCCATCCTGCGCTACCTCGATATCTGCGACGGCAACATGCAGGAGGGCAGTTTCCGCTGTGACGCCAATATCTCTTTGCGGCCGCGTGGGCAGCAGGAGTTTGGTACCAGGACCGAACTCAAGAATATGAATTCCTTCCGCAACGTTCAGACGGCTTTGGAGTATGAGGAGCGCCGGCAGCGAGATCTGCTGCTCGACGGCGAGAAGGTGGTCCAGGAAACCTTGCTGTGGAACCCCGATGCCAATCGCACCGAATCGATGCGCGGTAAAGAGGATGCCCACGATTATCGCTACTTTCCCTGTCCCGATCTGGTTCCGGTGGAGATTGACGCAGCCTGGATCGAGGAGATCCGCGCCACCCTGCCGGAGCTGCCCGACGAGCGTAAACAGCGTTTCGTCGCCGATTTCGCACTGCCGGAGTATGATGCCGTCATCCTCACCAGCTCCCGTGAGCTGGCCGAGTATTTTGAAGAGGCTGTTGCAATCTGCGCCAGCCCCAAGAAGGTTTCCAACTGGATAATGACCGAACTGCTGCGGGAGCTGAAGGGCGGTGAGATCTCCGAGTGCAGGATAGCGCCGGGACAGCTGGGGGCGCTGGTGGCCATGGTCGACAAGGGGTCCATCAGCGGCAAGATTGCCAAAACGGTTTTCGCCCTGATGATGGAAACAGGCAAAGATCCGCAGACGGTGGTAGAGGAGAAGAATCTGGTGCAGGTCTCCGACGAAGACGAACTCCTGGCCATCGTCGAGGAGATCGTCGCCGCCAGTCCCGATCAGGCCCAGCAGTTGAGGGACGGCAAGACCAAGGTAATCGGTTATTTTGTCGGAGAGCTGATGAAAAGAACCAAGGGCAAAGCCAATCCCAAAATGGCCAACGAACTGTTTCAGAAAGTTATCAACGGGTGAGCGAGCAGGTGTGAACAAACGCGAGTGGCAGAAAAAAGGAGCGGGCCACAGGGCGCGGCTGCGCGACAGATTTCTCGAAAAAGGCGCGGAGGGCTTCAGTGATGCCGAAATACTGGAGCTTCTGCTTTCCTTTGGTACGCCCCGCACCGACTGTAAGGAGCCTGCCCGACAGGCGCTGAAGGAGTTCGGTTCCCTGGCAGCCGTACTCGAGGCACCGGCCCATGCCCTTTGCCGGATACCGGGCATCGGTAAAAAAAACAGCTTCGCCCTGCACTTCGTTCAGGCGGTTTCGCGGAGATATCTGCAGCAGCGGCTGGTAGGCAGAAAGTATCTCCACTCGTCCACCGAGGTGCGCGATTACCTGCTCCATTCCATGCGCGACTTGCAGAAGGAGATTCTCACGGTAATCTTCCTGGATACGTCGCATGCGGTCATAGCCACGGAGATTCTGGCTGAGGGCACCGTCAACGTCAATACAGTCTATCCCCGTGAAATTCTCAAACGAACACTTGAGCTCAACGCCGCAGCCATCATCGTTGCCCACAACCACCCCTCCGGCTCGCTCAAGCCGTCGCCGCAGGATATCCACCTGACGCGCTCCCTGGCCCTGCTCTGTTCGATGATGCAGGTGAGCTTTCTCGACCATTTTATAATCGGCGACGGCGCCTTCAGCTTTGCCGACAATCAGATCATGGCACCCATCCAGGAGGATGTCGCCCGACTGATCCAGGAGACGACTTTAGCGTCGAGGTAAGAATATGGCCTCTTTATACATCCACATCCCCTTCTGTCTTGGGAAGTGCGAGTATTGTTCCTTCAACTCCTATCCCGGCATGGAAGCTCTTTTCAGCCGCTACGTAGCGGCGGTCAATGAGGAGGTGGTTCATCATTTTTTCTCTGGTAAAACCGGCACCCTCGATACCATATTTTTCGGCGGCGGCACTCCTTCCATTCTCTCGGCCGACCAGATAGGCCATATTCTTGGCTGTTGCCGTGAATATTTCGGTGTCAGCGACGAAGCCGAAATCACTCTGGAGGCCAACCCGAAAACACTCGATTTCATGAAATTGCTGCAGCTGCGACAGGCCGGGATCAATAGGATATCGATAGGTGTACAGTCCTTCATCGATGCCGAACTGGCCATGCTCGGCCGTCTGCATTCGGCCCAGAACAGCCAGGATTGCGTCCGTGACGCCATCGGCGCCGGCTTTACCGATATCAGTCTCGATCTTATGTACGGCGTGCCGGGCCAGACGCCTGAGCAGTGGCGCTGGAATCTTGAGTGTGCGCTGGCACTCGAGCCGACTCACCTTTCCCTCTACCAGTTGGGCATAGAGGAAGGCACCCCCTTTGCCGTCCGCCACCAGCGCGGCGAAATAGAGCTGCCGGCCGAGGGGGAGATCGTCACCATGGACGAACTGTCCATCGACCTCTGCCGCAGTAAGGGGCTGGAGCAGTATGAAATATCCAATTTCGCCCGGCCGGGACATGAGTGCCTCCATAACCTCAACTACTGGTACAACCTCGACTACATAGCCGCAGGCGCCGGGGCGGTAGGCTTTTACCAGGGAGAGCGAACCAGAAACGTCTCAGAACCCCAATCCTACTGTCAGATCGTTGAACGCGGCGACAGCCTCCTTGTAGAAAGCGAAAAATTGTCCCCAGAAGCGTCTTTCCGCGAAACTGTGATCATGGGCCTGCGTATGGTTAAAGGCGTGTCGTCCACAGCCCTTTTCGAACGTTTTAACATCCGTCTGCAGGAATACTACGGCGATACTCTTACGCCCCTGCTGGCAGACGGTTACGTCGAATTCACCGATACCCATTTTCGCCTGACCAAAAAAGGCAGATTCCTGGCCAACCGGGTATTGACGGAACTGGTATAGGTCGAACATTTCAGGTGAATCGGACGATTCATTATCTTTAATGTCTTTGAGGGTACCTTGAAAAATTGAATGGAACCGTTCGTCCAATGAGAGAATACTCTTAAAATATTCTGATTACCCAAGAGTTTCAGCCAATCCCATACCGGTGCTCTGGAGGTGCGTATCTCACGGACCCCTCAGCCATGACGGCTGCGGTCAAACCTCCGGGGAAGGATTTATGGCGTCCCGGGAAAAGAGTACCCCTGTTACAGAATGAGTTGCTGAACACTAAGGGGAATCATATAAAAGATTGGTAAGAGACCTTATCGGTACCTTTGCCGGCAGCATACGAGAGTAGACTCCGCCGCCTTGTCGTCATGGCTGTGCATACACCTCGGTATCGGGATGGAAGGCATACCAGGCGAACCAGAATCCCTGGATGGTTGGCAGCACAGTGTTGTTTTCGTCGAGAGCCATGGCCGAAGAGGCCTCCTGGTCCCAGAGGATAGTGAGAGGTACGCCGCCAATGGTGTCGTCAAAGCGCTTTTGGCCTGCGCGTTCCAGCCTGCTGAAGGGATAGGCCTTGTGGTTGCCCGCTATGCTTACGCCAATAACCGTCTCCTTGAGGTGAAGTTCACCCTCCGGCTGGTTTTCCACCGGAAAGTAGAGACGCTCGGAGAGAGCGTAATCGCCATAGGGGTTGTGGGTGTAGTCGCGGATATATCCGGTATCCTCTGAGAGGACCAGGGTCTGCGGATACTGCCTGCGCCAGTTCTGCCAGCTGGTATGCTGCAGAGGGAGCTGTTCAAGCCTGGTTCCGGCGGAGTGGCCGGTAACCGCCCGACCCATGATCTGCGACCAGAGCGACTCGTTCTGGTGATCGTAGAGGAGAACGTCGCTGTTGTACAGGAGACCGGAGACCCCGAACGTAAGCTCCTGGGTATCGACGATGCGGGAAAACGCCATGCCGGTGCCGCAAAGGGGGCAATAGGTGATGACCAGGGGTGTTCCGGCCAGGCTGTCGTTGACCACCTCATGCCAGTTGAGGATCTTTACCGGGTAGGCCCTGGCGTCACCGCCAATGGCGATGCCGAGGATCCTGTCATCCTCTTCGAGCAGAGTGGTGTCGCCGGCTTCAATGAACGTGGGATGGCTCAGGGCGGGAATGCCGTCGCGGGGCGGTCCGCCGCGCAGTATCTGATTGACATCGACACGACTCTCCTCCAGGGAGAAGCCGTTGAGGTTTTTGGCCGTAGCGGGAGAGAGCCAAAGACCAATGAGGAAAAGAGAAATGAGAGTGTCACGTGTTCGCTGTACCATGTGCAGAGCTCCAGTCGTATCAAGGATGGATGTTTTCTCTAATCCTTGAGAGAGACGGCAGGCCGGGAGTATTCCCCTGAGTTCAGCCATGACCATTGGACTCGAACTTGACAGCGGCCGGAGAAAACACTACAAAGGCGGTTTCGAAGGCCAGGAGCTTCCGCTTTTTTTAGGCGGTACTGACGAGAAGACCATGAAAAGATCACTGCACACCAATATTTACAATCTTTATCTGATCAAGCTGTCGAAGTGGTTCATGCTGATCATGCCGGTTGTGGCTCTCTATTACACGGAAAACGGCCTCGATGCCTTTGATATTTATCTGCTGCAGGCTATCTATTCCCTCAGCGTTGCCGTTCTCGAGATACCCTCGGGCTACATGGCCGATGTCATCGGCCGCAAGAAATCGCTGGTGATGGGAAGTATTCTCGGCACCCTGGGATTCTGCATATACTCACTGTCTTCGGACTTCAACGGTTTTCTTCTGGCGGAAATCGCCCTGGGAATCGGCGGCAGCTTCATTTCCGGTTCGGACTCGGCGCTGCTCTATGACACCCTGGCCGCCAGGGAGGAAGAACATACCTATCTGCGCCTTGAAGGAAGAATTACCTCTCTTGGCAATTTTGCCGAAACCGCTGCGGCAATCTGTGGCGGCATGATAGCCGTGGCCTTCAGCTATCGCACAGTCTACGTATCCCAGGCGCTGGTTGCGGCGATTGCCATTCCGGCGGCATTGATGCTGCTCGAGCCTCCCCGTCGAAAAATAACCTCGCCTCCCGGCCTCGCTCATATTCTCAGGGTCTGCCGGGAGAGTCTGTTCATCAATCGCAAGCTCAGCTCGACCCTGCTGCTCTCCGCCATTATTGGCACGTCGACACTGTGCATGGCCTGGACGGCACAGGTCTATTTTGTCAATCAGGGTCTCACTGAAGAGATGATCACCCCGCTGTGGGTGGCGCTTAACCTGACGGTTGCCGTAGTTGCGGCCTTCGCATCGGCGGTGGTTGAGAGGCTTGGCACGTTGAGGGCCATTGTCGTCATCGTCATTTTCATACCACTTTCCTACATTCTCCTGGGACTGCTTCCCCTGTGGCCTGCCGTTGTCGTCCTGATGTTGTTCTATGCCGTTCGCGGCTACGCCACGCCGCTGTTGAAGCAGCTTGCCAATAACTACTGCGGATCCGATATCCGGGCGACGGTGCTGTCGATTCGCAATATGATCATCCGCTTCGGCTTCGCTGTCATCGGTCCGTTGATCGGCAGTCTCTCCGCTGGCTACTCCCTGTCCGTCGCCCTCAGGGTAAGCGGTGTCATACTGCTGGCGCTCTCTGCTGCCGCCGCCTGTTTTTTGTATTTTTCTCTTGGTAATGATCTGAAAGAGAGTTGAAATGTGTGTCAAAAAGAAGTACGTTCTCTTCAGCCTTGGGTCGGGACGTGGCTCAGTCTGGTAGAGCACAGCGTTCGGGACGCTGGGGTCGGTGGTTCGAATCCACTCGTCCCGACCATTTTCAGGGCATTCTTTCTGCCGGTATATCGCACCGGCCCTCCCAGGGTTTTTCTGTTCCGTCATATACAGCCTTTTATACAACATCTCGTGCTGTCGGCCTGCGATACCAGCAGCGGGGAGCGGGGGTTCCGGCAACGCATTCTTTAAGGAGATCATGAGGCTATAACCGCATTTTCTTACCAAAATTATATACCAAGGAGTTGTCATGTTTGGGGTGTTCAAGCCAGGAAAAAAAAACACAGATGATCAGATCGATGCCATTGCCAAGGAGTTGTTTGCTCAGATTGAACAAGCCCGCGATGAGGCGAAAAGCGGTGGTATTGTCGATGAAAAAGTGTTTAACGACAGGCTCAACTCCATGTTCGTTGCCGGCTACCTCATCAGCTACGTCGATGAGTGCCTGGCGGACATATCGAGCGACAATGCCGTCAAGAAGCGGGCAGCCGAGCATGTTTTCGAGACCATGTTTCCCGGCAGCGGCATAGATTTTGTCAAAACCAGGCTGATAGCGCGGCAAAAGGCACCGGCCATTTCCAAAGAAGATCCCAATCTCGGCGCAATCGCCGAACAGTGCCGGGTTTTTGATGCCGGCATGCTGTTTGCTCAGGAAGAGGTTGAAAAAAGCGACAAAGACAAAGGTTTTCACCCCTCCGGACTCAAGCAGTATCTGTTGCTGGGGGAGACGCTGTAGCACCGGGAGGCTGCAGAGCGGTGTCTTCCCTTATAGTCCCGGTTTTTCGTGGAGCAGGACAATGGTCCCGTCGACGACGGATATGAGCTGTTCCGCCGTGAGGACCTCGACAATATCCTCTTTCATCTTCCTCTTCTGCTCAGGTGTTCTTCTGTGACCGAGGCTTTTTTCCATGAAGCTATCGAAGTGATCGCAGGAGATGAGGCCTTCCCGTTGGCGCAGGAGTCTCAGCACGGAGAGGACAAAGAAAATTCTGGCGAAGCGTTTTCCCAGCAGGTAAGTGCATCCATAGAGGAGGATGAGCAGGACTCCGGTTGCAAGGTAGCGGCCGTTCATGAGGCTGTTAAGCGCTGCCGCGCAGAAAAGGACGAGCAGCAGCAGGACAAGCAATAGAAACAAAGCGTAACGGTATTTAAGACTCATGAGCAGAGCCCGAATATTGGAGTCGTGAGATAAGCACCTCCGGAATATCGCTATGAGATTGGCTGCAACTCATGGGTAATAAAGTATTTTAACATCAAATGTTTCCAAGAGATTGAAGGCGCCTCTTCAGCCTGGAGATGCGGTGATATCATAAAAATCTCTGTTGATATCGCTGCGAACCAGATAGCCCATTATGACATAGGCCAGCTGGGCCATGGTAAAGGTAGCTCCGTGCATGCCCGGCTGCGGAGCGAGTTCAACCAGGTCGAACCCCAGACAAATGCGATCGCAGAAGATATTTTCCAGAAGTGCCATCACCTGATGCCACAACAACCCGCCGGGAACGGGGGTGCCGGTGGCGGCCATCAGGGAGACGTCGAAGCAGTCGGCATCGAAGGTTATATAGACTTTTTCGGGGAAATCGCCGGGCAGAACCGCAGCCGCCGTGCCCTGCCGCCAGATGATTTCGGCATCGACGTGAGCAATTTCTTCTTTCTGGCGCAGATGGTGTTCCTCCAGGCAGTAACTGCGAGTGCCTATCTGGTAGATGGGGAGACCCATCTCCCAGATACGGCGCATGACGCTGGCGTGGCTGTTCTTGCTGCCTTCGTAGGCATGGCGCAAATCAGCATGGGCGTCGAACTGAATAACGCCAAAGTCGCGGTGATGCTCTTTGATCGCCGATACGCAGGCGGCGGTGAGGCTGTGCTCGCCTCCCAGCGTCACCGGTACCGCCCGGCGAGCTGCGACTCCGCTTACTCTGCGGGCCAGTCGTTCGAGGCTTTCGTCGATGGTGCCTGAACAGTCCATCGCTTCGGCGGTATAGATACCGCAATCCGCCGGTACCGACCTGCCGTCGAAGAGTTCCAGCTGCCTCGATGCTTCGAGGATGGCCCGTGGTCCGTCGGCGGTGCCGCCGCCGTAGGAAACGGTCTCTTCCAGGGGAACCGGCAGAATATGGAAAAGGGCGGTATCCGGTGAAGATGGAACGACGTCATCGCCATGGAAAGAAAGAGACCTCATGCCAGTCTGCTCCTGTAGTCGTGGTAGCCGAAGACGCGGATGCGCTGCAGCTCGGCCCTTTTCAATGAGTAGGTGTAGATGGAGGGAAGCTCCACGCCGTTGAAGGTGGTGTTCTTGACGAAGGTATACAACGCCATATCGGTAAAGACCAGCCGGTCGCCGCACTGCAGAGCGGTGTCGAAGCTGTAATCGCCGATGATGTCGCCGGCCAGGCAGGAAATACCGCCGAGACGATAGGTATGGGACAGCGATCCCGGAAGCTCGCCACCGGGTATTTCTGGCCGGTAGGGCATGGCCAGTACGTCGGGCAGATGGGTTTCCGCGCTACTGTCGACAATGGCAATGTCCCTTTGATGGTGGATGATGTCGAGCACCGAGGTGACGAAAAAACCGCCGTTCAAGACCACCGCCTCCCCCGGTTCGAGATAGATTTGGAGATCGTATTTTTCCCTGAAGGCGACAATGGTGTCGCAGAGCAGCTTGAGGTCGTAGTCGCTTCGGGTGATGTGATGGCCGCCGCCGAAATTAACCCAGTCGAGCCGGTGCAGATATGGCCCGAACCTCTCTTCGAAACGCTTTAGAATCCGCACCAGTACATCGGCGTTCTGTTCGCACATGGCGTGAAAGTGCAGGCCGCTGATGGCATCAAGGTCAAAATCGTGCAGATCCTCCGGCTGGATGCCGAATCTCGAACCTGGCAGACAGGGATTGTAGAGATCGGTTTCCACCTCGCTGTGGCCGGGGTTGACGCGAAATCCCACGCGGATATTACGGCCGCTTTTTTCCACCCTCCGGTGGTGAGCCTGCCACTGGGAGAGGGAGTTGAAGAGAATATAATCGCTGCAGGCGATCACCCGCTCCATCTGTTCGGGCGAATAGGCGGGTGCATAGGTGTGGACCTCGCCGCCGAAGTCCTCCCGGCCGAGACGGGCCTCGATGGGTCCGCTGGCGCAGACACCGTGCAGGGTTTTGCCTATCAGCGGAAACAGCGCCGGCAGAGCGAAGGCCTTGAGGGCCAGCAATATTCTGGCGCCGCTGCACCGCTGGACCTCATCGAGGATGGCGCAGTTGCGGGCGATACGGTCCTCGCTGATGAGGTAACTTGGCGTCTCCACGCGGCGGACCACCTCCGGCGGGCAGTGGCTGCTGGTGAATATATTCATGGCGATATCAGGGCAGTGAACCCTCGAAATCCACGACCTTCCAGGGGAGTCCGTAACGGTTCAGGGCTTCCATAAAGGGGTCGGGATCGAGCTGCTCGACATTGAAGACCCCGGCGCCCGTCCAGATTTTCTGCACCATGAGCATCGCCCCGATCATGGTCGGTACACCGGTGGTGTAGGAGACCGCCTGTGCCTGAACTTCTCTGTAGGTTTTGGCGTGGTCGCAGATATTGTAGATGTATTTCTGCTGCCTGGTACCCTTCTTTTCACCGTCGAAGATGCAGCCGATCACGGTTTTGCCGGTATAATTGGTGCCCAGAGAGCCGGGATCGGGCAACAGGGCCTTGAGAAACTGCAGCGGAACGATCGAGGTCCCTTGGTAATCGATCTTGTCGATGCGGGTCATGCCGACGTTGTCCAAAACCTTGAGGTGGGTGATATAGGGCTCGGAGAAGGTCATCCAGAATCTGATCCGCTTCAACCCTTCGATGTGCTTGACCAGCGACTCCATTTCCTCATGGTAGAGCAGATAACTCTCCTTGGGACCCACCTCTGGATAGTTGAAGGAAAAATGAACACAGTCGTCATCAAGGATCGGGGGTGTTTCCACCCAGATGCCGTTGTGCCAGTGGCGTACGGTCTGGGTGACCTCGCGGATGTTGATTTCGGGATTGAAGTTGGTGGCAAAGGGATGGCCATGATCGCCGGCATTGCAGTCGAGGATGTCGATGGTTTCGATGGAATCGAAGAGCCTCTTCTGGGCATAGGCGCAGAAGATGTTGGTCACCCCGGGGTCGAAGCCGCAGCCCAGCAGGGCCATCAGTCCCTTTTCCTCGAATTTCTGCTGGTAGGCCCACTGATGGCTGTACTCGAAATGAGCCGAGTCGGGCGGTTCGTAGTTGGCGGTGTCGAGGTAATGGGTGGAGGTGGCCAGGCAGGCGTCCATGATGGCCAGATCCTGATAGGGAAGGGCTACGTTGATTACCAGCTCGGCGGAGCACGATTCGATAACCCTGACGATGTCGTCGACATTATCAGCATCGATCTCCACCGAGGCGATGTCAACACCGTACCGCTCCTTTACCTCGGAGGCGATGGCCCTGCATTTTGAAACGGTTCTGCTGGCAAGGGTAATGGAGGTAAAAACCTCGGGGAGCTGGGCGCATTTTTTAGCGACGACGTTTCCTACTCCGCCGGCGCCGATGATCAAAATTCGTGACATAGTAGACTCCTGATGACTAGAAATAGCTGAGAAACTGTCTGCTCATGATATTATAAAAGCCACATCAAACAACAGTCAGTCTTCTTTTTCAAAATAGGTATATCCCCCCAGGCCGTCAAAAAAACATTCGATAATAGCCTTGCGGTCCTTGGGGGTTATAAGGCCGAGTTCGATGGACTCTTCGGCGATTTTGCGCAGTCTGTTTTTCATGGTGCGCACATCATACTCGACGATGGAGAGTACGTCGGCAACGGAGTCGCCCTCGACCTCGCGAATGAACTTATAGGTTCCGTCTCGGTTGACGTGGATTGAAATAACATTGGTGTCGCCGAAAAGATTGTGCAGATCGCCCAGTGTCTCCTGGTAGGCGCCGACCAGAAAGACGCCGAGATAATACTCCTCGTCAGCCTTGAGTTCATGGAGCATGATCGATCTGCGCTCGTTGTAGGGATCGGGGAAGTTGTCGATCTTGCCATCGCAGTCGCAGGTGATATCGGAGATGATAGCCGGGTGAGTCGGCGGCTCGTTGAGCCGGTGAATGGGCATGACCGGCAGGATCTGGTCAATGGCCCAGACATCGGGCAGCGATTGAAAGAGGCTGAAATTGCCGTAATAGATGTCATAGACCGTCTGATTGACGGTTTTCAGGTCTCTGGGGACATGCTTGAGGTGACGGGCGACCTGTGACAGCTTAATGAGGATGTGCTGCACCAGATTATCGGCCAGTGCCCGTTCCCTGATGGAGAGCTGACCGTGCTTGAAAAGCTGCCGCGCCTGACTCTTGTAGAAGAGGGCGTCGTTGAGGCATTCCTGGATGTTTTTGGCGGAGATCATCTCGTAGGTGGAATGCAGATTGTCGAGCAGACCGCTGCTGGATTCCGGCAGCTTTTCGGGAATAGGCGGCGGCAGAAACGAGGAGACGTCGAGGATATTGAACAACAGCAGTGAATAGTAGGCCACCACCGCCCTGCCCGATTCGGTGATGAGGGTGGGATGGGCTATGTTGTTGCGGTCGAGCACGGAGATAACCGTCTCGACGATGTCCCAGCAGTATTCCTCCATGGAATAGTTCCTGCTGGAATGGTAATCTGTCTGCGAGCCGTTGTAATCAACGGCCAGGCCGCCGCCGAGGTCGAGGTAGCCCATGGGCGCGCCTTCTTTGGTAAGTTCCTCGTAGATGCGGCAGGCCTCCATGGCGCCGGCCCTGATATCGCGGATATTTGGTATCTGCGAGCCGATATGATAATGAAGAAGCTGCAGGCAGTCGAGCATTTTTTCCTTCTTGAGTCGGTCGACGACGTCGACCACATGGCTCATGCCCAGGCCGAAAACCGAAGAATCACCGCCGGAACTTGACCATTTGCCCTCCGCCTGAGTGGAAAGCTTGATGCGCAGCCCGAGGTTGGGCTTGACCTGCAGCCGTTTTGCCCGTTCGATGATGAGATCCACTTCTCCGGGAACCTCGACCACGAAAAAAACCTTAAAGCCCATACTGATGGCATAGAGACCGATATCGATGAATTCTTCATCTTTATAGCCGTTACAGATCAGGCAGGCCTCGCGGTTTTTCATCATCGAGATGGCGGCAATAAGTTCGGGCTTGCTGCCGGCCTCGAGACCGTGGGAATACTCTTTGCCGAACTGGGTAATGGCCTCGACCACCTGTTCCTGCTGGTTGACCTTGATGGGGTAGACTCCCCGGTATTCGCCCCGATATCCGGTTTCCTTGATGACCTTGCGGAAGGTCTCGTTGAGCAGTTTGATCTGCGAGCCGAGGATGTTCTCGATACGCAACAGCACCGGCATGGAGAAACCGCGGTCCTCTATTTCCCGGGCGACTTCATAGAGGCTTATGCGCGGACCGTGATCGGAGCCGAAGGGGGTGACCACGGCGTCGCCGGAAGTGTCGATGGAGAAATAGCCGGCCCCCCAGTTCTTTACGCCGTAGAGTTCCGAGGCATCCTTTATACTCCATTTGTCCTTTGAGTAGATAGTTCTCATCAAGTTAAGCACCGTATGAAGACCGAAAAGCGATTTTTCGGCAGGTTTTACACATATCCTGTTGCTGTGTCATGAAACCAGCATAACCAGCTCTGGCCAAAATATAAGCCGGTCGACTCTACAGTGTGCTTTGGTAAAAAGTCAACGTATATCTGTACCGGTTTATGCGGCAATTCAAGAAGAACGCCGACCTATACCGGCCGCAGACGGAGTCAAACGGCTTATTACTCTTCTTTCTGGGTCCATTTGCAGTAGGGATAAGTTCTGAGGCTGCCGTTATAATAGCATCGGTCCTCCGACACTTCGCGTCCCAGCCACGGTGGTCTGATAAAATCCTGGTTCTCACTGTGCAGTTCTATTTCGGCGATGACCAGGCCCTCGTTGTCGCCCTGAAATTCGTCGATTTCCCAAATAAACCCCTGGTATTCCTTGCGGTAGCGACGTTTGCGGATGAGAAGGGGCAGGCAGAGTTTTTCCAGCATGAGCTGGGCGTCGGCCGGGGGAATGGGGTACTCAAACTCGAGCCTGCTGAGGTTGTCGCGTTTGCCTTTTATGGTAAGCCAGGCCCTCTCTCCGGCCTGGCGAATCCTGAGTGTCGAGCAGGAATCCGAGGACATATATCCCTGCACATACAGCTCGGAGGTGGCACCTTCTTTCCAGCTGTCGCCAACGACTGTAAATTTCCGTTCGATCTCAAGACCCATGTTTTTTTCCTGCGGCCGGCAGACGGCCGGCGAGTTCGAGACTGGTGAAGTTCAGCGTCGCATGCACCGTCAGCACCGGAAAGAGAAGAGCCATCAGAAAGATATTGACAATGGGAATGATGCTCACCAGTGCCGGGAAAAGGCCCAGCCTGAAGGAGTGCCCCCTGTGCTCTTTTACCCAGGCCATCTTTTTACTTAGAGACCATCGACGCCTGGAGGCCGGGTAGTCGAGAAACATAAGGGCCGAGAAATAGACATAGAGCAGCAGAGCCACCAGCTGGCCGACAAGAGGAATAAAGTTGGCAGCCAGGGCCATTATGGAGATGAGAATACCAAAGCCGGCTATTTTCAGGCCTTCCCAGAGATCAATGAGGATGCCTCTGAGGGTGAGACCGTCGTCCATTTCGAAATCATCGCCGGCATGAAGTTTTTCGGCCGCCGTAGCCAGCAACACATATCCAGGAGTCGAGACGGTGAAGGCCAGCAGGAAGGCGAGATAAAAGGCGGCAACCCTGCTGACAAAAAGATAGAGCCACTTTAAAAGCGTCCAGCCGCCGTATTTGAGCCAGCCGACAATGCCTGCAGCTTCCGGGGGGATGAGGAAAAAACCGCCGGTAAGCCGGTCAATGAAGGCCAGGGAAAGATCCATGCCCAGCCAGGTAAGACCGATGGTCACCAGAAAAAGCAAGGCGCTCAGCGCTATCAGCCTCTTCGTGCCGAAGAGAAAGGCAAGGGAGTGGGAAAGGGGGATATAGCCTCCCGATGGTCTGGATGTTTTTTTTTCAAAACCAGGTGTTTGCATGGCATATAATAACAGTGTTGAGTATATTTATATCTGTATACCCGAATCCATAGATGTACAGAAAGAAACGGTGGGTTTTTTGCAGGGGCCGGTTCGAAAGGACTATTGTAGCAAATCTCCTTGGAGAGAGGCGAGGAATTTTTTTCGCCGGTATTTACAGGTGATCGTATGAGCAGTTTGACAAAAAAGTCCAAGATTCAGTATGTCTGCAATAAGTGCGGGTATAAAAGCGGCCGGTGGCTCGGCCGTTGCCCCGACTGCGGCGAGTGGGAGAGTTTTGCCGAAGAGATCAGTCGTCCCCGCAGCAGTAAGGCGATACCGAAGATCGAACCCCAGCCGCTGCATCTTGCTCCCGACGGTGAGGAAGAACGTATCTGCACAGGTATTGAAGAGCTTGACCGGGTCCTGGGCGGTGGTATTGTTCCTGGTGGAGTGGTGCTTATCGGCGGTGACCCGGGCATAGGTAAATCGACGCTGATGATGCATATGCTCAAGGCCGTCGCCATGAAAGGCGGCAAGGTGCTCTATGCTACAGGTGAGGAGTCGGCCAGGCAGATTAAAATGCGGGCCAAAAGACTCGATGCGCTCGATCCCGGCCAGTTTCTGGCCACCGTTGCCGCCGTCGAGCAGATCGTTGAGATGACCACGGCGATGCAGCCTGCTCTGTTGGTGGTGGATTCCATTCAGACGCTCACCTGCGACGAATTTCCTTCGGCGCCTGGATCGGTAACCCAGGTGCGCGAGTCGGCAGCCAGGCTGTTGAATATGGCCAAAGTCCAGAATATTCCGGTGATGCTTGTGGGCCATGTCACCAAAGAGGGCGCCATAGCCGGTCCCAAGGTGCTGGAACATATGGTGGACACCGTACTCTATTTCGAAGGTGACAGGAGTCATGCCTTCCGCATCCTCCGAACGCAGAAAAACCGTTTCGGCTCCACCAATGAGATCGGCGTCTTCGAGATGAAGGAAGAGGGCTTGGTTGAGGTGAAGAATCCCTCTGAGATTTTCCTGGCCGAACGACCGCTGGACGTACCCGGCTCGGTGGTTATACCCAGTGTCGAGGGCACCAGGCCGATTCTTGTCGAGGTCCAGGCTCTGGTCAGTCCAACCAATCTCGGTACGGCGAGGAGAACTGCCATCGGCGCCGACCCTCAGCGTCTTGCTCTGCTCTGTGCCGTCCTTGAAAAGAAGGCGGGGATGGATTTGTACGGGCACGATATCTTTCTCAACATCGCCGGCGGCATACGCATCGAAGAACCGGCGCTTGATCTGGGGGTCATCTGCGCTCTGGCCTCAAGCATGCTTGAGCGGCCCATCCCCTCGGCGACGGTGCTCTGCGGCGAAGTCGGCCTGGCCGGTGAAGTTCGAGCCGCCGGGCAGGTGGAGATGCGGCTGGCCGAGGCTGAACGGCTGGGATTCCAGCGCTTTATCATGCCAAAGGCCAATTATGACCGGCTGCACCAGAAATCGACGATGCACTGTCTGGGAATCGCCACCATCCAGGAACTCCTGGAAGTGGTCTTTAATGATGATTAGATTTGCGGCTACAAGGTGAATTCCCTATCGAATATCGCTCCCCCCTTTGCGGCGGGCGAGACGATGTTTATCGCCTTAAAGCTGATATTCTTTTCTTCACTACATCAACAAGGAGGCACCAATGGATTTACAGAGCCATCTCGAGCGGGGGTGGAAAAATTTCATCGGGTTCATCGGCCCGGCGCTGCTGATCACCTTCGTGCAGATCGTCGTCACCATTTTCAGTTTAGGCATCCTGGCTCCGGTGACCTCGGCGGGGTATGTGCAGTCGCTTCTGCTGGCGCAACGGGAGGGCCGCACGCCTGAGGTCAAGGATCTCTTTTCCTATATGTCGCTTTTCCTGCCGCTGCTGCTGTTTGGTTTCGTTGCCTTCGTTGTCGTGATCATAGGTTTTACGCTGCTGGTACTGCCCGGATTTGCCGTGATGATCTTTCTCGCCTTTGCCTGTCTCTATCTGCTGCCGCTTATGACCGACGAGAAAATGGGTCTGCTGGAGGCTTTGAAGGAGTCCTGGAACATGGCGGTAATGGATCCTCTCGGCGACCATATTATTATCACCATTGTCTATGTGGCCATTATTTCCATCGGCGGTTCGCTGCCCTTTGTTATTCTTCTGGCGCAGCCGCTGGCGATCTTTATTCTCTTGTCGTTTTACCAGGAGCGGCGCAAGCTTGCCAAAAGCGTCGCCGGCAGTGACGTGGCAGCCAAAAGTGGCGAGGGAAGATCGGAAAAATAGCCTTTTTTCTGCAAATGTGTTTGAAAAGAGTTCACCCCTGGGGATAGACTAAGGGGTGTTTGTAATCGTGAATCTCTACCTTAGGGACGCTATGAACGAACATCACCACGAGCTGGAAGACGAAAAAGTAAATGTTGCGGTTGCTGTCTTTTTTGCCGCTGTGCTGGCCGTTATTTTTTTCCTCGGCTTTATTAACTGATCGCCCTGCCGGCGGCAAAGAAGGTGTTTTTTTTGCAGGCAATAGCAGGTCTCATACTTTGGTGAGGCAACGCTCAGCGAGCCTTGTTTGAGATTTGGAATGTGGTCGTTTTATCACCGGACCGACACCACACTCACGGCGCACATTCGTCGGCCGTTCGCTACCCAGGGACCGACGGCCGGGACGAGGGAGGGATATGAAGGATATTCTCCATGTAGACGGAAGTGAAAAAAAGGTCGTCATTTTGTTGTGCGATATGGTCCGCTATTCCCAGAAAACTGCGGAAATGCGACCCGTTGAGATTCGCGATTTTATCGTCGAATATCATCGCAATCTCCAACAGATCATTAACGATCAGGCCGGCGTGCACCAGGAGATCGAACCTTCGGCGGGAGATGGTGCCATTGCCATATTCAACAATACCGAAGGAGAAAGCAGAGGCGATGTCTGCGACAGGGCTATTCAGGCGGCGTTGAACATGGCCGTTGCCATGGAACGCGGAGTCATACCCCAAACCCGTATCGGTATTTTTGCAGGAGACATAATAGAGGCCACCATCGGCGGCAAGACCATGCGCTTCGGTGCAAGTTTCTCTGTTGCCAGCCGTCTGGAGGAGCTGTGCGGCTATTTTGGCACCAGCTTTCTCATGGACCGCGAGGTGGCCTTCTGGCAGTCCCGGCACAAGAAAAATACCGTCAGCATCGGCAAGGTGACGCCGAAAAACTTCCATCATCCCATTCATGTCTATACTGTCTACACGCCGGGCATCCACAATGTTCCCACTGAGGTCGACGCCTCCGATCTTGCCAGATTCATCGATACCAAGAACGAGGCGGTGGCCCTCTTCTGCGGTAACCAGCTGCAGGGAATCCGGGCCGACTTTCCTCTGGCCAAGGATAAGCTCAATGAGGTCCAGGAACTGTTCGTGGAAATGACCGGCAAAAAGGATGTCCCCTCAGAACGGCTGCTGGAGTATATACGCAACACCCCCTTCCCGGGAGATGAATTCAAGAAAGTGGGCATGCTGATCCGGGAAGCCACCGGTGATTCCATGGGAATTCGTCTGCTGCACCTTTCCAACGAGCTGTTGCGGGCCATGGATGTCGATTTTTATCACACCCTGGTGGTTGACACCGAGTGGGAGCGCCTGTTCAAACTCATCTGGAAGAAAAAGGGTGATGTCATAGTCAGAGTCAATGATCCGCCCAACGGTGTCTATTACATCGATAACGGCAGCGTCAACGCCCTTGACGAGAACGGGGAGCTCATCACCACCCTGACGGCCGGCAATGTCTTCGGTGAGATGGCGTATTTCTCCAGCAGCCGTACCAGGAATGCCACGGTCATTGCCAATACCGACGCCGTCCTGCGGCGAATATCGGGTGAGGATTTCGAGAAACTGCCAGTTATAATGAAGATATTCGAACGCATCGCCAAAAATCGCCGCGGCGGACAGCGCACTCGGTAAAAAAAAAAGGCCCACCCCCGTCTGGGAGCAGGCCTTGGAATGGTGACTCGCGGTTCTTATTCGGCAACAAGAACGACATACTGGCTGAATCGCCCGGATTTGACCCGTAACAGCATCCTGTTGGGGGTATTGCCCTCCTCCTCGAGGATGGTCTTCAGCTCGTCGATGCTGGTAACGCGCTGGCGGTTCACCTCCTGAATGAGCTGGCCGGGCTGCAGTCCAGCTGAAGCGGCTACGCCTCCCGGTTCGACATCGCCTATGAGTATGCCCTTCTCGTCTTCATAGCCGAGCTGTTCGGCAAGCTCGGGAGTAAGTTCCTGAAAGCTCATACCGAAGCGTTCGAGAAATTTTTCAGCGCCACTGCCCGGTGTCTGGGCAATCCTGCCGAAATCGCTTGGCTGTTCGCCGATGACGACATCGATGGTTTTTTCCTTGCCGTTGCGAACCACTGTCAGTGTTGCTTCGGTTTTCGGCACGATCAGGGCGATGCGGTTGCGCAACTCGTTGACATTTGCCAGTTCGACGCCGTTAAGCTCGACGATGACATCCCCCTGTTCAACGCCAGATTTGGCGGCCGGCGAACCATCCTGAACCTCACTGACGAGAATGCCTCGGGCTTTTTCCAGGCCGAAGGATCTGGCCAGTTTTTCATCAACATCCTGGATGGCGACACCAAGCCAGCCCCGTGTAACCTTGCCGTGTTGCTGCAGCTGATCGTTGATGGCTTTGACCATATTGATGGGGATGGCGAAGCCTATACCCATGTAGCCGCCGGTCCGGGAGAAAAGAGCGGAGTTGATGCCGACGACCTCGCCATAAATGTTGAGCAGCGGACCACCGGAGTTGCCCGGGTTGATAGCTGCATCTGTCTGGATGAAGTTCTCGTATTCGTTGATACCTACCCGGCTGCGGCCCTTGGCGCTGACTACGCCGACGGTGACGGTCTGGTCAAGGCCGAAGGGGTTGCCGATGGCGATCACCCATTCACCGACCTCGAGAGCGTCGGAATCGCCCAGGGGAATGACGGGGAGATCCTTGCCGTTGGTTATCTTTATGAGCGCCACATCGGACTGGGGATCGGAGCCGATCAGCTCGGCATCGATTTTGGTGTTGTCGGAGAGCGTAACCTGTATCTCATCGGCATCGGCGACCACGTGATAGTTGGTGAGGATATAGCCTTCTTTGCTGATGATAAATCCAGACCCCTGACCCCGCTGCTTGCGTTGACGGGGCTGCTGCTGCGGATTCTGCCTTCGAAACTCGGGGCCGAAAAAGCGCTCGAAGAAGGGATTGTTGAAAAATTCATGATTTTGAAAGTTGTAATCGCGGGCGCCTACGGTTTTTTCAACCTCCACGTGAACTACCGCCGGTGTTACATCCTTGACCACCGAAGAAAAGGCCTTGGAGGTCTTGTTCAGGATTGCAATTTCCTCCTTGCTGGCGGCGCTGAAAGCAGGCGAAAAGGTGAATACCGAAAACAGCACCAGCAGCAGTACCGTTGTTGTCTGTTTTTTACATCGCATGGTTTTCTGCATAGATCTTCCTCATAGTATGTATTTGGTTCGGAAACAAGTCGTGTCAATGGGACTCGGACATCACTGCTACTGTAAAACTGATCGAAAGACCGTCAAGAAAGATTACGCAAATGTAATTTTGTAGCCTGATTACCCCTAACACTCAGCCTAGCCGATTATCGGAAGACAGGGGTGCTCTTTTCACGGGCGTCTGCAGCCTGGACGGCTGCAGTTGAGCCCTCGGGAACGGGTTCATGGCGTACCGGGAAGAGAGTATCCCTGTCTCAGACCGAGTTGCGGAGAATAAGGGGTAATCACATTTTGTAAAGAGGCGGTGGACGGCGGGCAGTAAATCACCCACCGTCTATGGCTGGGAGGCGGAAAGCCCCCGTCAGGGCACAACCCGTTGTGTCAGGCTATGCCCTGCGGTGAATGGAATGGAGCGGCTAAGTGGGTCAACTGCGGATCATGTCGGCGATCTGGAAGGCCACCTCCAGGCTCTGTTCGGCGTTGAGGCGCGGGTCGCAGCTGGTGAGGTAGTTGTTTTGCAGTTCGTCGTCGATGATATTGCGGGCGCCACCGATGCATTCGGTGACGTTGTCGCCGGTCATTTCAAAATGAACGCCGCCGGGGACGGTACCCTCTGACCAGTGGGCTTCGAAAAAGCAGGTGATTTCCGAGAGAATATCATTAAAGTTACGGGTCTTGTGGCCCGATTCGGCGGTGTAGGTATTGGCGTGCATGGGATCGCAGCTCCAGACGATGTTGTAGCCTTCCTTCTTGGCCTCGCGCAGCAAGGGCGGCAACGCTTTTTCAATGTTTGACATGCCCAGGCGGGTGATGAGTGTCAACCTCCCCGGCTCGTTGTCGGGATTGAGGACATCGATGAGCTGTTTGATATTGTCGAGATCGTATTCCGGACCCACCTTGACGCCTATGGGATTGAGAACGCCGCGGAGAAACTCGACATGGGCGCCGTCGACCTGACGGGTCCTTTCCCCGATCCACAGCATATGGGCGGAGCAGTCGTACCAGTCGCCGGTGGTTGAATCGACGCGGGTCAACGCCTCCTCATAGCCAAGGAGAAGCGCCTCGTGCGAGGTAAAGAGCTGGGTCTGGTTGACCTGGGGGATGTCGGTGGGGATGCCGATGGTGTTCATGAAGCGGATGGCATTATCGATCTGTTTGGCCAGACGGTTGTAGGACCTGCCCATGGGCGACTGGACGACGAATTCCTGGTTCCAGGCCTGGACCCGATCGAGGGCCGCATAGCCGCCGCGGGTGAAGGCCCGCAGCAGGTTGAGCGTCGAAGCGGCCATGTTGTAGCCCTTGAGCATGAGCTTGGGGTTGGGCTGCCGCATCTCTTCGGTGAATTCGGCGTGATTGACCATATCGCCACGGTAGGAAGGCAGGGTAACGCCCTCAATGGTCTCGGTGTCGGAGGAGCGCGGTTTGGCAAACTGGCCGGCTATGCGCCCGACTTTTATCACCGGCTTGCCGCCGGCATAGGTGAGAACGATGGCCATCTGCAGCATGACCTTGAGGGTCTCGCGGATCTTGGGTGCGGTTACATCGGAAAAATTTTCAGAACAGTCGCCACCCTGCAGTAAAAACGCCTCACCGACGACCGCTTTGGCCAAAAGATCTTTGAGCGAACGTATTTCCCCGGCAAAAACCAGAGGTGGCAGCGTTGCCAGGTTGTTGAGTACTTTGTATACATCCGGCTCGTTGGGCCAGTTGGGTTGCTGCAGGACCTGCTGCTCCTGCCAGCTTGATTTGTTCCATTCTTTCCGGCTTGCCATACTCCGTCCTCGTAGATGATTATTGGGATTGTCGCGACGGCTGCACTCATTCTAGAAACAACACCGCTCCACATCGAATGCATTAAGAATGCGCTTCTCACGCTCCAGTGCGAGCCCGTTTTGTCGTGGTAAAAAGGTGAGAGTGGGGATCAGCCGTTCTGCCTGAAGGTGATCGGGTACTGATTCTAACCCATTCCCGAGAATCTTGCCAGTGGCTGTATCAATTAATTCGGCATCACGCCCATTTGTCACCACGGCCAGGGGGATCTGGTAGTCGGGATTGAGCACCCTGGCGGCGGCGATGGCTGAGCGCTCGCGGCTCACCAGGGATCCAGGGCCATAGCGAATGATCAGGAACTGGCGGTCCCTCAGGGTAACGCTCAATTCAATCATTGAGCGGACGAATTTGGCGCCAAAAAAGGTCTCAATGGCGAGGCGGGGAAGGAGTTGGTCTTTGGCATACGATTTTTTTTCAACCATGTATCGACTGAGCTGCTGGCGGATGCGCTCATCATCGGTATCGGTGAGTTCTTCGCCGGTGAGATAGTCACGGAGGGTGCCGTAGACCAGGTGATGGTGATGATTGGTGTTCATAGTGTGAAAGGAAAACAAAATATTTCTGGAGGCATATCCTCCCTTCCATTGGGAAAAAAATAACGACGGCCCAGCCATGTTGTCAATGGCAGGAGAAACTAAATCATAAATATATTTCTCTTATGGCATGTATCAGCGCATTTGATTCATTTGTCCGCTGTGGTACAATGGACAGGTGGGCAATGATTGCCAGAATGTACAGGTTGCAATAATGAGGTATTTCTGGAGGAGACGATATGAAGGTGCGAGATGTCATGGAACCCTTACACCGCTGGCTGACACCGGAAATGAGTCTGCACGAGGCTCTACGCATCATGCATGAGGTACGGCGGGGTCATGGCCTGCCGGTGAACGCCATAGTAGTGCTGGACACGGAGAGGAAGCTGGCGGGAATTATTTCCACCACCGATATTCTCAGAACGATTCTGCCACCGGAGATGTATCTCGACGATGACCAGGAAGGTTTTTCATGGGAGATTCTCCAACAGGACCGCATTGAAAAGACCAAAAAGACCTCGGTGCGCAGTATTATGACCGAAGACGTCAGGGTCATCCGTGCCGATGAGTCGATCATGCGCTGTGCAGACCGGCTACTCGTTGAGCAGATCCGCAGACTGCCGGTAATCGGCCTGGATGGCAGTGTGGTGGGGGTGGTCTACCTGCGCGATGTCTATAACACGGTGACCGAACTGCTGTGCGATACCAGCAGTCTGGTGGCCTAGGCGCGATCGTTGGTCTCAGGGAGGGAATCAGAAACTCTTATCGGGTCAGACCCGGTCCGCTCCAGGTTATTTCTTTGTTTCCCGCACCGCCACCAGCCGCTTGGCATCAATGCCGTAGCGTTTCATCCTGTTCCAGACAGTGACCCGGGATACTCCTATAATTTCAGCTGCTTTTGATTGGTTGCCCCGGGTCTTTTTCAACACCTCCAACAACTCTCTTTTTTCTATTTCCTGCATGTTGAAGGAATTTCTTTTGCCGCTAGTGCCGGGCTGTCTTTGCGGCGTGTAGATGGTCTGGGGCAGATGATGCGGCTGGATCAGTTCTTCATGGCAGGTTACCAGTGCGTATTCGAAGGCGCCCCTGAGTTCGCGGACATTGCCGGGCCAGGAGTGGTTCATGAGCACCTCGATGGTATCCTTACTTATACCCTTGATATGTTTTCCGTTTTTGAGGATCATCTTCTTGAGGAAAGATTCGGCCAGCAGCGGTATGTCTTCAACCCTCTGGCGCAAGGGCGGTAGAAAAATGGGGATGACATTGATGCGAAAATAGAAGTCGGTGCGGTATTCGCCGCGATCGACAAGCTTCATCAGATCCTGGTTGGTGGCGGAAATGATGCGGACATCGGTACGGATGGGGCTGCTGGAGCCGACCCGCTCAATCACCTTATCCTCGAGCACACGCAGCAGCTTGGTCTGGGTTGAAATGGGCAGATCACCGATTTCGTCGAGGAAGATGTCACCCTCGTTGGCTTTTTCGAAACGCCCTACCCTGTCTTTGTAGGCGCCGGTATAGGCTCCTCTGACATGACCGAAAAGCTCGCTCTCCAACAGCGATTCAGTCAGTGCGGCGCAGTTGACCTTGATGAAGGGTTTGTTCCAGCGCAGGCCGAGGTTGTGGATGGCCCGGCTTACCAACTCCTTGCCGGTGCCGCTTTCCCCATAAATGATCACCGGAGCATTGGAGCTGGCGGCATTTTTAATCATGTCGTAGACCTGATGCATCCGTGCCGAGGCACCGACAATACCGTGGAAATGATCTTCGGCCCGCAGCTGTTGCCGGTAGGCTTCGATCTGGTTTTCCTTCTCGGCGATATCGGAGATGTCGGCGATGGTGCCGACGGCGCCAATGACACTGCCTTCGGCGTCTTTGAGCAGGGCACCGTTCTTGAGAGCCTGAAAGAAGCTGCCGTCCTTGCGACGTATCTGGCATTTCCGCTGCTCGGCGTCTCCGTGACGGAAAAGGGCGCACCAGTGTTCATCGCCGCCTGCGCGGGTCTCGGCGCAGAGGTCGCACTGGAGGATGTCACAGGTCTTGCCGATGATCTCATCACGGCTGTAGCCCGTTATTTCTTCAAATGCCCTGTTGACAGAGACAATGGCACCGTGCGTGTTGACGATGATTATGCCGTCGCGAATAGTGTCCACCACCGTCTTCCAGTATCCGTCAAGCTCGCGGCCGATCATAGCGCACCTGTTAAGTCTTAACACCTGTAAAGAGTAACACATTTAACAGTTTAACATCTCGCTGACAAGGTGGATCATAAACCTCCTACCACACTGTGGTGACAAGAGGGGTTGGTGTATATGATAACGCTTTGTAATGATAAATGAAAAACTAATATTTATGTAGAGCGTAAATATTTCTGATCGGGGACTGGCGCGAAAGTTGCTCTGGTTAGGGGTGGTAATGTTCAAAGGAGTACGATAATTGGCTGAAAATATAAAAAGAATAATCGATTTTAGAGACTCGCTTTCGTCGATATCGCTGCTGAAAGTGACGCAGGTTTTCGGCAAAATGGATCCCTCTGAAGTTTTGGAGATTCGGGGTGCGGATCAGGGCATACGACAGGATCTGTTCAAGGTTCTGCCGCGTGCGGCATATGAGATCGTCGAGAGTGAAGATGGCGGCCGTTTGCATATCCGCAAGCAGCCAGCAAAATCCCGGGGAGAGTAAGGATTCTTTCCGGGCTTGATAGACCATCTTCAGGCTGCAGGTCTCCAGTGAGAAAAGATGCTGCTAGCGGTAGGCGGCAGCGGAAGAAGATACATCAAAGGTGTACAGGACAAAAAGGACGAAACAATGGCAGAGAGCAGTATAACGATCAAAGGAAAGAAAAAGGGTTCCTTTATGGACAAGGTCAAGGAGATTCTTCCCGAGGGCGGGAATCTCAACCTGTGTCTTACGTGCGGTGCCTGCGCTTCCGGGTGTCCGGCCTCAGGACTCGAGGATATGGACCCGAGAAAATTTCTGCGCATGTGCGCCATGGGCCTGGACGAGCAAGCGACCAAATCTCCGTGGGTGTGGATGTGCACCATGTGCCAGCGCTGTATTTATGTCTGTCCCATGAAGATCGATATCCCCCAGCTGGTCTTCAACGCCAGGGCAACCTGGCCCAGAGATGAGCGCCCCAAGGGCATTCGTGACTCCTGCGACATGGCCATGCGCAACGATTCCACCAGCGCCATGGGTACAGCTCCGGATGATTTCACCTTCGTCGTCGAAGACGTGCTGGCCGAATACCAGGAGTCTCAGCCTGAATTCAAGGAAATGCAGGCCCCTATCGACAAGGTCGGTGTCCAATTTTTCCTCAATCAGAACTCCAGAGAGCCGGTGACCGAGCCCGATGAAATGGTACCGCTGTGGAAAATACTGCATCTGGCCGGTGTCGACTGGACTTACGGCAGCAAAGGCTGGGCAGCGGAGAATTATTGCCTGTTCCTGGCCGATAATGAATGCTGGGAACATGTCACCAGGGTGTCGGCGAAACAGGCCGACGATCTGGGGTGCAAGGTCTTTCTCAATACCGAGTGAGGCCACATCACCTTTGCAGTCCGGTCCGGGCTGAAAAAATTCAACATCGAGCACAAATTCGAGGTAGCTTCCATCTACCAGTACTACGCCAAATGGATCCGGGAGGGCAGACTGAAGGTCAACGCCGACTGGAACAGAGAACGGAAGATCAAGTTCACCATCCAGGATCCCTGCCAGATCATCCGTAAGGGCTACGGTGAAGCGGTTGCCGAAGACCTGCGCTTTGTGGTCAGATCGGTAGTCGGTGCCGACAATGTTATTGAGATGACGCCCAACAGGTCGAATAACTACTGCTGCGGCGGCGGCGGAGGTTTCCTCCAGTCCGGTTATACCGATGAACGCCGGGCCTATGGCAAATTCAAGTTCGACCAGATACTAGAAACCGGCGCTGATTACTGCATCACCGGCTGCCATAACTGCCACGCCCAGGTGCATGATATCGCCCATCACTATGGTGGAACCTACAATACGGTACATCTCTGGACGCTTATTTGTCTCTCTTTGGGCATACTGGGCCCGAACGAGAGAGAATATCTCGGCGAGGATTTAAAAGACGTCGATGTTTTCCATCCTGAAACCGCCCTGTTTTAACTGGGAGAGAGGGGGAAAATGACATCTCTGACTTGGAGGAACAATACACCATGAGCTTGCAGAAAAAATTATCATCGAAGGAATTTGTCGTACTGGCTGAGATGCATACTCCCAAGGGCGTTAATATCGCCAGACTGGTGAACGACGCCCGTCGCATCAAGGGCCGGGTGGATGCCATCATCGTTCCCGATATGGACAACGGCATCGTCCGTATGAGCGCTTTGGCCGGCGGCGTGCTTATGCGCCAGGAAGGCATCGAAACCATTATCCACATGTACACGCGGGACCGCAACCGCCTGGCCCTGCAGGGCGATGCCATGGCCGCCCATGTACTGGGTATCAGCAATATCGTCGTCGTTCACAGCGAAGACATGGACCAGAGCGACCATCGTGAGGCTCAGAGGGTCACTGATATTGATGAGGTCGAGCTGCTTGAAGGGCTGCGGACACTGGCCTCCGGCAAGGATATGGAAGGATTCGAGCTCGACGGCGTTCCCTCCTTTACCACCGGCTGCACCATAGCTCCCTGTGAGAACGACAAGCAGCTGGCAAAAGAACTGGAGCTTGCCGCCAAAAAAATCGAGGCCGGTGCTTCCTTTATCATCACGCCGCCGGTTTTTGATACTGAGCGTTTCGCGGCCTTCATGGAGAAGGCCAAGGGACTCGGGGTACCGATTATCCCCACCGTCTTTCTCCTCAAGTCTCTGGCCATCGCCCAGTATATCGCCAACAGTGAACCGGGTGCTGACATTTCCGATGAGCTTATCCGCCGTATCAGAAAATCTTCTGACCGGGAGCTGGAAGGGATCAAAATCGCCGGAGAAACGGTGGCAGCTATGAAGACCATGGCTCAAGGCGTCAAAATCCAGACCCTCGGCTGGGAGCACAAGCTTCCGGAGATACTCGACGTGGCTGCAATCTAAGAGCGATCCTCAGAGTAGAGACATACCCTTTAATCTGTAACGAAGAAGGTAGAAATGGAAAATACAAAGACACTTCCGGCCAGCAGCAGGGTGCTCGTCGTAGGCGGCGGCCTCGGTGGCATCCGCACGGCTCTCGATCTTGCCGAAGCTGAAAGAGATGTCATTCTGGTGGATACCAACTCCAATATCGGCGGTCTGATGACCCAGCTTGACAGGACCTTTCCCACCAACAACTGCGATCTTTGCACGATTTCTCCCAATCTTTCCGAGGGAGGAAGACAGAAGCATATTGAGCTGCAGGCAATGACCAGAGTTGTGGACATCCGCGGCGACAAGGGNGATTTCACCGCCGTGCTGCGCACCGAACCACGCTATATAAATCTCGATAAATGCACGGCCTGCGGTGAGTGCTACAAGGCCTTCCCCGAGTGCGTACGTTTCACTCCCGGTCTCGACCATCGGGCGCCAACCTGCATGCGGTATCCCCAGGCGACGCCCCAGGCCTATTCCATTGATCTGGCAAAATGCCAAGACGTTGAAGCCCTGGTCAAGATCTGTCCGGCAGGGGCGATCGAACCCGATGATATCGGCAGAAACTGGGAGGCGGGTGTCGGCTCCGTCGTGTTGGCCGCCGGCGCCGAACTGTTCAATCCCAGCCATCTCGACTACCTGGGCTATGCCAGCCAGGCGGATGTGGTCACCAGCCTCGAATATGAACGTATTCTTTCGGCTTCCGGGCCCACCGGCGGCAGGTTGCTCAGACCTTCCAACGGTGAAAAGCCGAAAAAAATCGCCTGGATTCAGTGCATCGGATCTCGCGGTATTCAGAAAGGTGCGGGATCGCACTGCTCCAGCGCCTGCTGCATGTTCGCTCTCAAGGAAGCGATGGTCACCAAGGAGCGATTCCAGGAAGATATCGAAACAACCATCTTCTACATGGATATGCGCACCTTCGGCAAAGACTATGAAATGTATTATCAGCGGGCCAGAAACGATTTCGGCATCCGCTTTATCCGCAGTCGTCCGCACTCGATTCTCACCGCCGAGGGCGAAGATGAGCTGCAGCTCTCCTACACCCTGGAGGGCAATGCCAGCCAGATTACGGAAAAATACGATATGGTGGTGCTCTCCACCGGCTTCAGGGTGGCAGAAGACGTTCGCGCCCTCATGGCAAAGCTCGGTCTTGAAACCAACAGCAACGATTTTCCGGTGACCCAGGGGTTCAATCCAGTGGCGACATCACGAGACGGCATCTACGTCTGCGGCACCCTCCAGGAACCCAAAGACATACCGGAAACCATGGTCCAGGCCAGTGCCGCCGCCTGCATGGCGGCCAAGGATATTGCGCCTTCCGCCTCCGTGAGTGAGGAAAGTGCACTCGTTGTGGAAAAAGATGTCAGCGGCGAAGAGCCCAAAGTGGGGGTTTTCATATGTGACTGCGGTGAAAACATCGGTGCTGTCGCTGACGTCGAGGAGCTTGTCCGTTTTGCCTCCGGCCTGCCTCATGTAGCAGTGAGTGAAGCCAAGGGCCATGGCTGCAGCCGGGAATCGATGCAACAGATCAAGGAGGCCATCGTCGAAGGCGGCCTTAACCGAGTGGTCATCGGCGGTTGCTCGCCGCGCACCCACGAGGCCAAGTTTCAGGAGTTGGTCCGCCGGGCGGGACTGAACAAATATCTGCTGGAAATGGCCAATATTCGCGACCAGTCTACCTGGGTCCATGGATTGCATCCTGCCGAGGCCACCAAAAAGTCCAAAGATCTGATCAGAATGGCCGTGGCGGCGGTAACCGTCTCGAGACCGCTTTCCGAACACAGCCTGCCCATGAACAAAGGCGTACTGGTGGTGGGCGGCGGTGTTACCGGCATGACCGCGGCTCTGGAGTTGGCCGAACAGGGATTCAAGGTCTATCTGGTGGAAAAAACTCCCTCCCTGGGCGGTATTGCCAGATCATTGAAAAAAACCCTGGAGGGCGATGATATTCAGGCTCTGGTCGACTCGCTGAGCGAGGAGACGGAGGCCCATGACAACATCGAGGTTATCAAAGGGGCGATCATCGTCGACCACACGGGCATGCCGGGCATGTTCAAGACCGGTATGCAGGTCGGCAAACAGATGTTCTACCGCCAGGTCGAGCACGGTGTCACCATCATGGCCACCGGCGCCCGGCCGAACCGGCCCGACGAGTACCTCTTGGGGAAAAGCGACCGGGTCGCCACTCAGCTGGAGGTACAAACTCTGCTCGACGAAGATCCGGAGCGGGTACGGGCCTGGCAGAATGTGGTGATGGTCCAGTGCGTCGGTTCGCGCGAGGGCGACAATCCCAACTGTTCGCGGATCTGTTGCCAGAATGCGGTGAAGAATGCTTTGAAAATGGTGGAGATCAATCCCGAGCTCCAGGTATTCGTACTCTACCGGGATCTGCGTACCTACGGCTTCCAGGAGGAATATTATCAGCTGGCCCGGGAAAAGGGCGTGGTCTTTGTCCGTTACGATGTCGATTGTAAGCCGGAAATCAGGGAGACGGAAGAGGCGATCGAAGTGAGCTTTACCGATCCGATTCTGGCAATGCAGTTGAAAGTGGATGTCGACATGCTCTGTCTCAGTACCGGTCTGGTGGCCGACAAGGATTCCACCGAGGAGTTGGCCATGGTCTTCAAGCTGCAGCGTACCCATGACGGCTATTTTCTCGAGGATCATGTCAAGCTGCGACCGGTGGATATGGCCGTACCCGGCTTTTTCGTGGCCGGCACCGCCCACTCGCCGAGATCGATCCGTGAGTCTCTGGTGCAGGCCCGTGCCGCCGCTTCCCGGGCCCAGACTCTGCTGGCCCAGGATTCGATCAATCTCGGCGCCGCCTCGGCCAGGGTCGACAGCACGATGTGCGCAGCCTGTCTGATCTGCGTTCGCGCCTGTCCCTTCGGCGTTCCCTTTATCAATGCCGAGGGCTATTCCGAAATCGATCCGGCCCAGTGCCACGGTTGCGGCCTCTGTGCTTCCGAATGCCCGGCCAAGGCTATTCAGCTGATGCAGTTCGAAGACGACAGGATACTTGCTAAAATCGAAGATTTGTTCGCCAGGTTGGAGGTTGAAATATAATGGAAAAATTCGAACCGGTGATAGTGGCTTTCTGCTGCCATTACTGCGCCTACACGGCCGCGGATATGGCAGGCAGCCAACGGCTCCCCTATCCCGCCAATGTCAAAATCATCCGGGTGCCCTGCTCGGGCAAAGTCGATGCCCTGCATTTGGTCAGGGCTTTCGAAAAAGGTGCCGACGGCGTTTACGTGGCCGGCTGTCTCGAAGGCGACTGTCATTTCAAGAACGGTAACCTCAGGGCCGCCAGGCGAATCGAATATGTCAAAAACTATCTCGAAGAGATAGGCATCGAAGGCGAGCGCCTGCAGATGGTTCATGTGTCTGCGGGCATGGGCCAGCGTTTTGCCGAGGTTGCAAGCGAAATTACCGAGAAGATCCGCGAACTCGGACCGAGCCCGATCAAAACCGCCGCCGGCGCATCCGGTGCGGCGGTATGCTGATTTTTAGTCAAGGAGAATAGACAGTTATGATCACCGCTGAACGTAAGCCCCTAGAGGAACTGATAGAATATGTCAAACCGTATAAACGCATTCTTCTGCTCGGCTGCAACGAGTGCGTGACGGTCTGTGCCGCCGGCGGCCGCAAGGAGGTTGGCCTTCTGGCTTCCGGACTGCATATGGCCATGCTCAAGGCCGGCAGCTCCATCGAAATCCGCGAACATACCCTGGAACGCCAGTGCGATCCCGAATATGTCGAGGAACTGGTGCCCATGATCGACCAGGCTGAAGCTGTCATGTCCATGGCCTGCGGCTGCGGTGTTCAGCAGCTGGCCATGCGCTTCAAGGACAAGCCCGTCTTTCCAGCGGTGAACACCAAATTTATGGGAGCCTCCGAGCGTCAGGGCGTCTGGGCGGAGAGATGCCAGGGTTGCGGCAACTGTATGCTCGGCGAGACCGGTGGCATCTGTCCCATAGCCCGCTGTGCCAAACAGCTGATGAACGGTCCCTGCGGCGGCTCCGCCAATGGACGCTGTGAGATAGGAGAAGATGTCGACTGCGCCTGGCAGCTGATCTGGGATCGTCTCAAGGCCTTGGGAAGAGAGGAGAGCTTTGTTGAAATCACACCTGCCAAGGACTGGAGAGCCGGCGGAGGTAGTGGACCACGAAAGATAATCAGAGAGGATTTGGCAGAATGAAAACAGAGAGCAATTTAGAAAAGGTACTCGCCGCTGGTCATCTTGCTGTAACATCGGAGTGTGGTCCTCCGCGCGGTGCCATACCTGAGGAAGTGGTTACCAAAAGCAAACATCTCGAAGGCTTCGTCGATGCCGTCAACATTACCGACAACCAGACCGCCATGGTGCGCATGTCGAGTTTTGCCGCTTCGGTGATCACCAGGCAGCAGGGTTTACATCCACTGCTGCAGATGGTCACCCGTGACCGCAACCGGCTGGCCATGCAGGCCGACATTATTGGCGCCTACTCGCTGGGAATAGATACCATGCTCTGCCTCTCCGGAGATCACACGAAATTTGGTGATCACCCCATGGCCGCCAACGTCCATGACATCGATTCCATCCAGCTAGTACAGATGGTCAGAGATATGCGCGACGAGGGACGCTTCCAGGGCGGTGCCGAGATGAAGGGTCCTCCCCCGAAGATGTTCATCGGCGCCGCCGCCAACCCCTTTGCCGATCCCTTTGAACTGCGGGTCATGCGTCTGGCTAAAAAAATAAAGGCCGGCGCCGATTTTATCCAGACCCAGTGCATATTCAACATCGACAAGTTCGAAAAGTGGATGGAGGGAGTGCGGGCTCGCGGCCTGCATGAGCAATGCTATATTCTCGCCGGCGTCACGCCGATAAAGTCGGTCGGGGCCGCACGGTATATGAAAAACAGGGTCCCCGGCATGGACGTACCGCAGGAAATAGTCGACCGCATGGCCGCTGTCCCCAAAGAGAAACAGCCCGATGAGGGCGTGGATATCTGCGTGGAAACCATTGAGCGGCTGAAGAATGTCGAAGGGGTTGCCGGATTCCATATTATGGCCATAGAGTGGGAAGAAAAGGTAGGGGAAATTGTGAAAAGAGCTGGCCTCTATCCTCGACCTCAGGTATAGAGAAAAGAAGAGCTGGGTAATGTAGATACCGTAAAAGGAGGAATCAAATAATGAGCGACAAGCACCTCATTCTCGTGGTGGATGATGATACCGATCTGGTGGAAATGATCTCCATGAAGTTGGAAAGCGAAGATTTCCGAGTGTCCAAAGCCTACGACGGCATCGAGGCCTTCGACAGGATCAAGGAGGAAAAGCCGGCTCTTGTCATCCTGGATGTAATGATGCCCAGAAAAGACGGCTATGCGCTCTGCGATGAGCTCAAAAATTCCGACGAGTACAAGGATATCATTGTCGTTCTGCTGACGGCGGTCTCCGATGCCATAAGTTCCACCAATTATACCCACATGGGCGGCAAGACCACCCTGGCCGACGATTACGTTCCCAAACCGATCGATCTTGACAAGCTCGTGGAAATAGTCAAGGACAATCTCTAGATCGGCATACCGACCGCAGAGAAGACGGCAGGGACGGTCGGTGACACCCTTATCTCGAACGCCGGTGTGCAGGTGGCTATGGTTGATACAGTCAGAATAGGCGGTATCAAACTGAGCGGCGAGCTGGTCCAGGTGGACCTGTCGGGTTCCGCCCCGGCCGAGGCGTTGCTTGAGGATCTTTTCAAGAACGCCACTGCCGCCAAGATCAACATACCACACCTGCACCAGGGAAATGCGGCGGCGGCAAGGCAGACGACACTCTGCTTTGCCGCAGACGATTTCTTCCGTCTGCGGCAGGCCTCAACCCTGGCAACAATTCCGGATCGGAGGTGCGTCGTCCGTCCTTCGGCGGGGACCCTCACGCTCTTCCCCCACGGCTGCAATCTGGCCCTTATTATCCGCGTTATAGAGGCACTGGGGAAGGCCGGCATAGGCATATATGGTCTTTCCACCTCGGTTTCCGCATTGGTTGTGCATATGGATTTCGACCTGCTTGAGCGCGGCGTCGAGGCGGTACTAACAGTCTGCCAACTGCCGGAAAACCATACCCCCCTGCGCCCGGTGGTGGTCCTTGACGGTGAAGCGGTGGAGACGGCGGCTGTCTACTGGGAGCCCAGGATCCGTATCTACGGCATGGAGGTCGCCACCGACCTGCGTCTGCTGCGCCTTGAGATGCCAAGCCCACTGCTGGCTGGCGGCGCTATAGCAATGCTTGCCAGCCTGCAGGGCAGGTTCAGGCTGCTGATGCTCCAGAAGAGAGAGCCCGGCATGATTACCATGGTGATTGTTGTCGGACCGGAGATGAGTAACGAAATAGGCGAACTGCTGCAGCCGATGGTCGATATCGATCCGCACCAGAGGCGTCTTGGTATATCAGATGTCGAGCTGGTATGTTTTCACGGGCCGCATTTTCAAGACCGCTACGGCATCGCTGAGATGAGTTGTAAAGAGGTGCGCCGCAGCAGCCTGGCGATCGAGGCCATTGCCTGTACCGGTACCAGTGTCCACTTTGTCACGGCTGCCGGCCAGGGGCAAAGATTAGCCACATGCCTGCAGAATATCTGCATTCTGCCTTGAACGTAACGACGTGCGCAGCAAGGGTGACCTTCGATTCGGACGGACGAAGCAGAAGGAGCAGGGACTGGAAATAAGCACTAACGAAGGCAACCTTTACCTGGTAGTACGGTTATGACTCCCAAGGAAACTGAACTCGACTGGCGCCTGCGCGTCTTTGACTCGCTCTCCTACCCCTCCAGAATTCTCCGGCCGGACGGCACCATCGTCGCCGTCAACCAGCGCTTTATCGAGCAAATTGACAGCACCGCCGAAGACATTATCGGCAAGCGCTGCAGCGACGTCAACCGCTACTACTTTCCCCATCAGAAATTTCCCTGCGAAACTGCGCAAAGCTGTCCGCTGCGTCAGGCGGTACGCACCAAGAAGGGACAGTCCATTGTCTTTCATCTCGACGGCGACGATAGCGGCGAAAGATGGGAGGACCGGGTTTTTTCGCCGATAGTGGGGGACGAGGGCGAGGTTCGTTATGTCATCGAATCGATTCGCGACATCACCCAGGTCAAAATGCTGGAGAAGAAGTACAGCGGCATGCAGATGCTCATCGACAATGTTGTCCAAAACTCGGTGTCGGGTATCATGGCGGCCGACCGCAAAGGCAACATTATACTGATGAACGCTGCAGCTGAACAGCTGTTCGACTACAGCGCCGTCGAAGCCGACAAGGTCAATATCGAGGATTTTTACCCCGAGGGCGTAGCCCGTGATATTATGCGCAAGCTTCGCGACCCGAGCATCGGCGAGAGGGGCAAGCTGCCTATTACCAAGGTCAACATCCGTACCTGTCACGGGGAGGAAATACCGGTGGAGATGACCGCCGCCATAATCTACGAGGACGGAAAGGAGTCGGCTACGGCCGCAATATTCAACGATCTGCGCGAAAAACTGGCGGTGGAGAAAAAGCTTAAGGAGGCCCAGAGCCAGGTGATGCAGACCGAAAAAATGGCCTCGCTGGGCCGCCTGGCTGCAGGTGTCGCCCATGAGATCAACAATCCCCTTACCTCGATTCTCCTCTATGGAAATATCATGCAGGAGAAGCTCGAAAGCACCAACCCCGTGAAGAAAAATCTCGACTATATTCTTGAAGACGCCGAGCGCTGCAGGGATATCGTCAAGAACCTGCTGGCCTACAGCCGGCAGACCAGCCCGAAAAAGGATATTTTCCTGCTCAACGCCCTGGTCAACGAGAGTCTCAGCCTGATTCGCGACCAGAAACTCTTCATGCATATCGAAGTCATCAAGGATCTCACCAGCTTCCCCATATATGTCGAGGCCGACAGATCCCAGCTGTGCCAGGTGGTCATCAACCTGATTATCAATGCCATAGACGCTATGTCCGGCAGTGGTACGCTGACGCTTACAACCTCGGGCGAGCCGCGTTCAGGAATCGGCTATCTCGAAGTAAGCGATACCGGATGCGGTATACCCGAGGAAAACCTCTCCAAGGTTTTTGACCCATTTTTTACCACCAAGGCGCCGGGCAAGGGCACAGGTTTGGGGCTGAGTATGTCCTATGGTATTCTCGAGGAGAACCGGGGAAAAATCTATGTGAAGAAGACTGGGCCTGCAGGCACCACCATTGCCATTAAGCTGCCGGCAATGGCCGACTCCGATGGGCTGCTTTTTGATTCCATTGGTTGAGGCAGGTTTACTTCAGGTAACCGGGGTTTAAAGAGTTTTTAATTACCCCTTATTCTCAGCAACTCGGTCTGAGAAAAAGGGATGCTCTTTTCCCGGTGCGCCCGTGAAAAGAGCACCACTGTCTCCCCATAAAGGGCTAGGAAGAGTTTCAGGGGTAATCAGGAAGAGTTTTTATGGTTCATTATACTTACAGGCCTATGTGTATACTGTTTGCTTTTCGAACAGGAGGCAACGAGGAGAGAGAGGATGGCTGAAGCGGAAAAGGTGGCATCCCGAATTCTGGTGGTGGATGATGAGACCAGGATCAGAGATGCCTGCACCATGGTGCTTGAGGATGAAGGCTATGAGGTTGAAACTGCCGACAGCGGCGAACTCGGTCTGCAGATGATCGAAGAGAAGCACTTCGACGTCATCCTCCTTGATCTGATGATGCCCGCCATATCAGGGCTCGAGCTGTTGCCGAGACTGACGGAGCAGCATCCTGACACGGCAGTTATCGTTATTACCGGTTACGCGACAGTGGAGCACTCCATCGAGGCCATGAAAAAGGGTGCCTTCGATTTCATCCCCAAGCCTTTCTCGCCGGAACAGCTGCGGGCCATCGTCGCCAAGTCAATCAAGTATACCCGGGCGCTGCAGGATATCAGCGATTCCCGCTCGCGTCTGGGTCTTTTGGTCAACCGCCTGCGGGATGGTGTCATGATCACCGATGTCGATAAACGGATCGTTCTTGCCAACCCCGCCTTTCTGGACATGGTCGGCCACAGTGGGCTTTCGGCCAATGGTATGAGTGTGGAAGAGGTGGTCGATAATGACACCATCGTCACGATTATCGATGAAACCTTGTCCATGCCCGATGCCACCATCGCCGAAACCGTACGTGAGGTGAGTTTTGGGGGCAGCCAAGGCGAGGATGAGCTTTTTGCAAGCGTCAACTGTTCGCCTTTTCGCAGCCGGACGGGGCAGATTCTCGGGACGACAACGGTGCTGCATGACATCACAGCCGCCAAGGAGATGGATCGGATGAAATCGGATTTCGTCTCCATGGTTTCCCATGAAATAAGAAGTCCCATGAACTCACTGCTGGCCCAGATAAAAGTCATTCTCGATGGTCTGGCCGGTGAGGTCACCGACAAGCAGCGGCAGATTCTCGAGAGGGCCTCCGGCAAAGTGAGCAACCTGGTCAGCCTGGCGTCTGAACTGCTCGATCTTGCCAGAATAGAGGCTGGTCTGGTGGGGCGGAAAAAAGAAGAGGTGGATATGGGGGAACTGCTTTTCGAACAGGTGGAATTCCACCAGGCTGCAGCAAATGAAAAAGATATTTCCGTCAGCCTCGAGACAGAAGACAGCCTGCCCCCGCTCAAAGCAGACCGACAGGGTCTTGAGGAAGTGGTCACCAATCTGCTTTCCAATGCCATCAAGTATTCGCCACGGGGCACCCACATAACCGTGGCCGCCGGGCGGCAGGAAGAGTTCCTGGCGGTGCGGGTAAGCGATACCGGCTATGGTATCCCCGATGAAGATCTCGCGGAAATATTCAACCGCTTTCATCGGGTAAAAGACAAAAATACCCGAGAAATCCATGGCACCGGTCTGGGACTTGCCATCGTCAAATCCATCATCGATGCCCATAACGGTTCGATCCGGGTGGAAAGCGTACTCGAGCAGGGTACCACCTTCACGGTCATGCTGCCGGTGCTGCACTGAAACGGAAAAGGATTAAGGATATGAAAAAAAGCGTTATTGCCATAGTTTTGGTAGCGGCGGCTGGATATTTTCTGTTGGGCTATCACATTATTCTCCTGGATGATACCGTTACCTTCATCAAAAAGACAGGTCTGCGCTACGAAGATACCTTTGTCGACGCCCGCGGCGCCAAAAAGCTGACCCTGCTTTCCAAGCCTGAGTTGATCGACGCTGGACTGCGGGATGCCCTGCGGGAAATGGAGTAAAAAAATCTTCTCACTACCAAATTCGTAAGGTTTAGTCTGTGTGTGTCACGTAATTTCAACGAGCAATGGATCGGAAGAGATCTTTTCACGGGACGCCATGAACTGATCCTTGAACCCATCCTTGGGGACTTCGCTACAACCATACTGGCTGCAAAGACCCGTGAGATAAGCACCTTCAGAACACCAGTTTGAGATTGACTGTGACCCTTCATGGGTGATCAGAAAAAAGCTGTAAACGCCCTCCTCTGCCGTGTGCATGGCAGAATTTTTCTCTCGAGCATGCATGACCGCCTTTCTCTCACCCGCAAGTGGTTAGAGTGTTACCAGGACCTCAATGAAAGAGGAACCTGACTGCCACTGATGTTCCACAATCGAATCTGTCTCGCCAAAAGGTGATATGTTGCACTTCAGGGGTAATCAACGTTCGACCCGAGCGATGCCGGGATGCAATGCGTCACTACTAAAAATACACCAGTACAGCCTGTTGTGGATCTGGCAGTGAGAAGAACGAGCAACGAAAAAGTATGGTGGGGAACAGATATGCAGAGCGAAATACCCAAAACATCCAAATATGTCAGTGTTGCCGAAGCTGCACGATACCTCGGTGTAGCCCGCAAGATCATCTATCAGCTGGTTGATTTCGGTGAACTNCGGACCATCCGTGAGAAAGGAAATATCATGATCGATGCCGAAAGTCTTGAGAAATGCCGAAAAGAAGGCAGAATCGCCTGATCGCAATGTTTTCCTGTGGTGCTTCATCAGCGCACTGGCGTGTGGTCGGTTCGATAATAAAGCGGCCCAAAGGGAGCTGGCGAGAAAAGGACACTTACTCACTATAGCGGCCGATGATTTCCTCGGCCATGGCCACATCTTCCCTGCAGCCGATGAAAATGGGGGCGCGCTCATCCTTGGTTTCAGGGATCCGGTCGAGAATAGGTCCGTGGCCGTCTGAGGCTGCTCCGCCGGCCTGTTCTACCAGGAAGGCCATGGGGTTGAGCTCGAAAGACAGCCGCAGCTTGCCGTTGGGCTGCCCCTGAAGATGCGGGTAGAGAAAAATTCCCGTACCTTTTATCAGCACCTGGTTTATATCCGGGACAAAGCCGCCGCTGTAACGGAGTTTGCACCCGTCGAGTTCGAGCTGGCGTACGTATTCTTCGATTGCCGGTGTGAACAGATTGCGCAGACCTCCAGGGGAGTAGAGGGTGGCCTTGGGCTTGATCTGAATATTTTCGTTGATGAGGGTGTATTCCATCAGCTGGTTCATGCCGAATTCGTGCACCCCTTCACCGGTGGAGTACATCAGAGTGGTCCGCGGTCCGTAGAGGATGTACATGGCCGCCACTTGCTTGCGGCCGGGCTGGAGCAGATTGCAGCCCTTGAAGATGGAGACGATGGTACCCACTGCCAGGTTGACGTCGACAATGGAGCTGCCATCGAGAGGATCGAAGGCCACGGAATAAAGTCCATCACAATTTTCGGACATGCAGATGATGTCGTCGGCTTCTTCTGAAAAAACATTGCCAACCACGCCTGAATGCTTCAATCTTTTGGTGACGATGCGGTCGGCGAGAACATCGAGGGCGAGCTGCTTTTCGCCGTAGAGGTTGGATGTTCCGGCAACACCGAGATCGCCCGTGCGGATGGCGTTGATGACATAATTTGAGGATTTGGCTATTTCGCAGATGAGGTGAATCAAATCAGGATCGACGCCGCGTTCACGTAGATGCCGACGCAGGTTGATTTGAAACTTTGTTGTGCCGCGTTCGCTCATTTTTGCATCCTATGCCAGGACGGTCTCGACGTCTGGTTATAAGGAGATGCAGACGTTTTGCCCGTGCCGAGGCGGGAAGTGGTTTTTTTACGGGAAAATCAGGAGTGGTCTTTGTAGATGATGGTGCCCACATGTTCGCCGTTGAGAGCCCTGGTGATATTGCCCTCCACCAGGCCGTTTATGATCTGTACGCTGTCGATTACCTCGCTGTTTTCGATGATTTCAAGACAGGGCCTCTCGATAACCAGATCATCCTGATCCCTGGCCAGAAGTTCGGCAGCGCTTATTTTGGCAATGAATTCGGCCTTCGGGTTTTTCTTGGGATCTTCGCTGTAGAGTCCGTCCTCATCCTTGATAAAAAGTATGGTTTTCGACCCGATGAGATCGGCGAGTATAGTCAGACCGACGTCGGTTCGGTGTATGGGGATACGTCCGGTCTTGGGTTTGATGGCGAAATAATCATAGGGCGGCATGCCGTGCATGACCGGAATGATACCTTCGGAAAAATAGGCCGGCAGTTTCACAATATCAGAATGGGCTATTTTGACCCCGCCCCAGGGGGAAAGGAGGGTCGCGATCATCAAGGCGTTCTGCTCGGAGATCATGCTGCCGAATTTGGCAATAACGCCGGTGGGCATGCCCATTTCCAGACCGATGGTATAGATGTGGCGGCTGCGGGTGCCGCCGCCGGTGGTTATGACCATTTTATGATCGGCGCGGTTTTTGACGATCTCCTTCAATATGGCCGGCAGGGCGTGAACACCGCGGTCGCATATTGACTGGCCGCCGATCTTGAGGACGGCAACATCGGGATACAGCCTCTCCTGCGGGGCGATTTCAAGGGTTTCGATAAACTCTTTGCTGACGAGGCTTTCTCCCATCAGCGTACTTTTGACATGGAGCCGCTTGCCGTCTTTATCGCGTACCAGTGACATGGTTTCTCCCTGTGTTGTCCATCTATGGGGGTTATCTGTCTTTTTTACCTCTTTTCAGCTCGATAAGCTCGGCATCGCATTTTTTGGCGATGTGTTTAAGCTCTTTTTTGCGCAGATGATTGCCATAGATTTTCAGGTCAAGTTCGGACACGGCGATGATTCTGAACCGCGGAGTCTGGGCTCCTTCCTTGATCTTCGTTCGCTGTCGATAAAAGATTTTTCCTGCCATTTTGATCTCCTTGTAGGTGGATAATACGCATCTGGTAATTATATGCATTTACCTCGATTGTTCAACAGAGTCTCGAAAAGAACGGAGAATTCCGGTGGGGGAAATAGCACCTGTGAGCGGCACTCTTAAAAGGGAGAGCATATTGTCCAGGAGTGTCCCTGCACATCCTAGATCTCAGGAGACTGGGAGAGATATCGTCTTAACGCTGGTTCTGCAGCTTGAGACAATTCTTGCATACTCCGTCAACGCGGATTTCAATGCGGCCAATCTCACCGGGAAAGGTCTTCTGCAGATTGTCGGTGTCGACATTCATGCTCTGCGGATGAAGGCAGTCCATTTGACCGCAGCGGGTACAGTAAAAATGCGCATGGCGGGCATGGTGTTCATTGGGTGCCAGGCCGAAATGGGCGGCCCGACCGCCGGTGCTCAAGCGCTCGAGGATACTCTTTTCCACCAGTAGGTCAAGAATTCGGTAGACTGTAACCTTGTTGATCCCCTGATGGCGGCTGATGGTGGCATAGATATCGGCGGCACTGAGCGGGTAGGGCGTATTGCCGATGACTTCAAGAACCTGAACCCTGTTGGTTGTGGGCTCAAGTCCAGAATTGTCAAGTATTTTAGTGTAGTTGCATTTTTTGCACATAGTTGACTACCCCCGCCTGTCTTCCTTTTGGTGCTCCCAGAAGAGCAGACGCCTGCTGTGCATGTGCAGCAGCTTGTCGATGAGCAGAGACAAAAAAAAAGCAATACCTGCGAGGAAGATGATGACCGCCCCCGAGGTCATATCGAAGGTATAGGAAACCCAGAGACCGCCGATGGTAAAGATCAAGCCCAGGCAGCAGGAAAGCATCATCATCTGCAGTAACGATTTGGTATATTTTTCGGCTATATAGGGAGGAATGGTCAGCAGTGCGATTACCAGTATCAGTCCCACCACCTGCACGACCATAACGACGGTGATGGCAACTATACCAATGAGCATGTAATAGAGGCGTTTGACCGGGACGCCGCGAACCTTGGCGAATTCCTCGTCATAGGACATAACCATAAGGTCTTGAAAAAAATAGAGCACCAGCAGCAGGATGAGGGAGCCGGCAATAGACATGGTGACAAGGTCGGAGAAGGGGACACTCAAAATACTACCGAAAAGATAGCTCATGAGGTCGACGTTATATCCCGGTGACATGTCGATAAGCAGTATGCCTATGGCCATTCCCACGGCCCAGATGACACCTATTATGGTATCGGCACGCTGTTTCGACTTCATGGTGACGGCGGCCATGAGCATGGCCGCAAGGAAGGAAAAGCCGACGGCACCGAGCATATAGGGAATTTTCAAGAAAAAAGCCAGACCGATGCCGCCATAGGCACTGTGAGCAACCCCGCCAGAGAGGAAAACAAGGCGATTGACGACGATAAGGGTGCCGATGACTCCACAGATGATGCTGGTCAGCATACCCGCTATCAGGGCGTTGCGCATGAATTCGAACTGTAGCGCTTCAATCATTCGAGCCTCCATCGGGACCGTCGTCTCCGTTCACCGGCATAATGAAATTTTCCACAGGACATGCTTCGTTGACCGAGCAAGCGTAAAATGCCTCCAGCAGTTCGCTCGATGAGGTGAACATGCGGTGGTAGTGCAACCGTTTGTTGACGCAGGCTATGGATTTGGCGTAGGAAGAGATGGTCATCAGATCGTGGCTGACCATAAAAATGGTCAGCCGTTCGTTGAGTTTGGTCAGCAATGAATAGAAATCCGTTTGTCCCTTGGTATCGAGGCTGGCGGTGGGCTCGTCCATGATCAGAAGATCGGGGTTGGTCACCAGTGCCCTGGCGATAAGCACCCGCTGCCGCTGGCCGCCGGAAAGATCGGTGATTTTTCTGTGGGCATGTTTTGCCATGGCCATCTGTTCAAGGGCGGTAAAGGCATCGAGGCGATCGGCCTTGCTGTTGCCGAAGCTGAATTTTCTTCTGGAACGGTGTTTACCCATGAGGACGATGTCGAGGGCGGTGGCGGGAAAATTCAGGTTATGATCGATCTGCTGAGGGACATAGCCGATTTCAATATCATTGGCCCTGTGCGGCTTGCCGCCCAGCGTGATTCGGCCGCGGGTCGGTTTGAGCAGGCCGATAATGAGTTTTATCAGAGTGGTTTTACCGCCGCCGTTAGGTCCTATTACGGCGACGAAATCCCCTCTTTCGATCGTCAGGTTAATCTCATGAAGAACCTCTTGGCCGCTATAGGAAAAGCAGAGATCCTCTATGCCGATTATATGTTCGGAGAGTGATATTCCCATATGAATCGCCGCTAATGAAGGCTGTGTTGTCTGGGCAGTTTCTGAGTCCTGGTCCCAAGCAGATGGTCTCTGTACAGAGTCAATGCAGCGCCTCTTGGAATTTTCGGGCAATTTCCTCCATGTTGGCAAACCAGTTTTCCGCCAGCGGATCAATGGAGACGACCTCGCCGTTGAGTTCCCGGGCAATTATACCCGCGCTTTTTCGGGAGAACTGTTCCTGGGCGAAAATAACCCGGATACCCTTTTCTCTGCCATAGGTGATAAGATCCCGCAACTGTGCCGGTTTGGGTGACTTGCCTTCGATTTCAATGGCAACCTGTTGCAGGTCGTACTCTCTGGCGAAATATCCCCAGGAAGGATGGAAAACCATAAATTCCCTACCGCCGAGCTGCCCCAGGACATTCTCCAACCTGACGTCTAAGGCGTCGATTTCAAAGAGAAAGGACTGCAAGTTGGCATGCAGGCCGGCGGCTTCGTCAGGATAGAGAGCGGCCAGGGCCTCGTGGATGGTGGCGGCCTGCTTCTTGACCAGGGTGGGGGAGAGCCATATATGAGGATCCAGCCCCTGTTCTTCCGGAGTATCGGGCGTATGATCATGCTCGTGTCTCCCATGTTCGTGGCCGCTGTGCACATGGCTCTTCATGGCCATTTTCTCGATGCCGGCGTCGGTGTGGACAAGATATATGTCGGGATTGACGCCGATAAGCTTGTCCAGCCAGACATTTTCAAAGGGAACCCCCACGGCGAAGTACGCCTTGCTTTCGGCAAGCTTCCTCATTTGCGAAGGTTTGGGTTCATAGGTGGCGGGGTTGGCGCCGGGTTCCACCATGACTTCAATATCAAGCAGGTTCCCGCTAATCTGTTGCACAAAGAATTTTTGCGGAAGAATGGAGACAAAAACGACATCACGGGCTTGGGAGAATGCTAAAAAAACCATGGAAAATACTTGAAAGAACAGTAAAAAACAAGTTACTTTTAAGGTGTTCATATGGCGCTCCTCATTGGTTGTACAAAGCTGGTAGAGTAGATGCAAATATATTG